>Ga0207773_100096_pt1 | contig 79517 bp, 65 predicted proteins | sample TtaePargueraPR_2_FD_187281 | JGI IMG/M metagenome (GOLD analysis project Ga0207773, IMG submission 187281) | Aerobic enrichment media microbial communities from Bioluminiscent Bay, La Parguera, Puerto Rico - Tt and M1 (3) (SPAdes) | ecosystem: Environmental > Aquatic > Marine > Unclassified ...
GGGTGCCCCTGCCGACGACGCCCGGGTGCGAGCCGCGGCGGACGCCGCCGGGGTGACCGACCGGGTGCATCTGCTCGGGCCTCGGGACGACGTGGGCGGCCTGCTGGCACAGGCCGACCTGGTCATCCACCCGTCCAATCTGGAAGGGCTGCCCGGCGGGGTGCTGGAGCCGGTCGCGCTGGGTATCGGCACGGTGGCCTGCGACCTGCCCGGCGTGCGGTTCATCGACGAGCGGCTGCCCGGCGTCGTGATCGTCGATCCCGGGGCGTCGGCGGCGGACTGGGCGGAGGCGGCGCTCGTCGCGGCCGCGTACACCGCCGCGACCACCCCTGCGGCCGCCGGCGAGCGCTTCGCCCACAGCGCGTTCGCGATCGACGCTGCGGCCGAAACCCACCTGGCGATCTACCGACGGCGTCCGGCCCGCGTCCGGCCCCGCACCGAAGGAGTCCGATGACCGAGCAGACCACGACGGTCGAGCACGGACCACGACCCGGTGACCGGCCGGCAGACCGGCGGCCTCGGCCACGACCGCTGCTGATCGGCGCGTACGCGTTCCCGTACGGCGACGCCACCTCGAATCGGCTGCTGCAACTCGCCCGCTGCGCCGCCGGCGCAGCCGGGCCGACACTGGTGGTCAACGACTGGCCTTGCGAACTGCCGTTCCCGCCGGACGGGCCACGGGCCAGCGGCGTCGAACTGATCACCTTGCGGATCAGGGGAGCCAACCACGTCAGCCGGATGTGGGCCCGGCTGGCCCGTCCGGTCCGCGTGCTGCGGGCGTTGCGTCGCCGTGGCGTCGGCCGCGGTGACGTCTCCGTGGTCCTGCTGCCGATGGCCATGATGACGCTCGGCAACTGGGCGGTGCTGCGTCTCGGGCTGCGCTGCCCGATCGTGGTCGACGCCAGCGAACGCCACGACCGGCGACAGTTCCGGCGCGGCTGGTCCGATCCCTACTTCGTGCGCCACCGGTGGTCGACGTTCCTGGCGACCAGGCTCGTCGACCGGTTCACTGCGGTTTCCACCACCCTGGCCGGGCACTTCGAGCGGCGTGGCGGGGCCGTGCTGGTGGTGCCGCCGCAGGTGGACTGCGACGAGTTCGCGCCACCACGGCCGCCGTCGCTCGACGCCGGCCTGCGTCTGCTGTACGCGGGTACGCCGGGCCGCAAGGACATGCTCCACGTGATCGTCGCGGGGATCGGCCGACTGGCACCGCAGGACCAGCGGCGGGTCCGGCTGACCATTGCCGGGATCACCCGCGACGACGCGGCGAACCTGTCCGACCTGGACCCGGCGGTGCTCGATGCGGTCCACGCCGAGGTGGTGTTCCTCGGCCGGGTACCCCGGGCGACCGTGTTGGACCTGCTGGCCGAGTCGCACTTCGCCATGCTGGTGCGGCCCGCCGGCGGCTACGCGGCGAACGGCTTCCCGTCCAAGGTGCCGGAGAGTCTCGCCGCGGGGTGCCCGGTGCTGCTCAACCACACCAGTGACCTGGCCGAATACGTGCGTGACGGTACCGAAGGGCTGGTGCTCGACGGCAACGGTCCGGACGACGTCCGGCTGGCGGTGCAGCGCGCGTTGCGGCTGCGCGACGAGCAGTGGACGGCGATGAGCCAGGCGGCCCGGTCGCGGGCCCGCCGTTCGTTCGACCACCGGGCCTGGTCGCAGCGGGTCAGTACGTTCGTGGTCCCGGTCGAGGGCCGGGACTGACCACTACCGCAGGACCGGGGTCCGCCCCCGGTTGGGCGACCTGCCCGGCTCGGCCGACGGTGCTGGCTGCGGCGAGGCAGCTGGCTGTGGCGAGGCAGCTGGCTGTGGCGACGGGTCCGGTCGGGGCGACGGCGGTGGGACGTCCGCCGCCGCCCGGTGGTGTCCGGCCCGTCGCCGGGCGGGCAGGTGCAGCAGGACGGCGACCACGGCGAGCCAGAACACGTACGGGTACGTCTGCCCGGTACCGAACATCGCCGACTCGGTGATCTGGATCAGCAGGCCGGTGACGATGAGCCAGACCAGACCCGAGTTCGCCCCGTTCACCGGAGCCCGGACGGCGGCCCATCCGGCGGCGAGCACGGTGAGCAGCAGCGGCACCGCGGCCACCAGCCCGAGCTCCAGCATCATCTGCAGGTAGCTGTTGTGCACCAGCCCGACGTTGAAGCCGCGCAGTTCGTCGTAGCTGGCCAGCTCGTAGAGGTGGTCGCGGGACGCGTACCCGTAACCGAGCGCCGGATGGTTCTCCCACCACAGGTCGACCGTCATGTGCCACAGCCGGATCCGGCCGTTGGACAGGTCGCTCTGGGTGAACCGGCTGACGAACTGCTGCATCCAGGACGCGGCGAAGACGGACGGCAACAGGCCGGACAGGTACCCGGCCAGCAGGGCCGCGGTCGCGCCGACGACGAACCGGGTCAGGGTACCGATCCCATGTCGTAGCACCACCCAGAGCGCCCCGACGAGCACGGCGCCCAGTCCGGTGCGGGACTGGGACAACACGAGGGCGCCAGCCACCGGCAGGATGCCGAGCAGTTCGGCACGTCGCCCGGTCTCCCGGTAGACCGCCCAGCCGAGCGGCACGGCCAACGCACAGACCATGCCGAGCATGTTGGGGTTGCTGAACAGCCCCTGGAACCGGGAACTGCCGGACAACGCGGTGGCCAACGTGCCGTTGGTCGCTCCGTAGCCGATGCTGACCACGACGGATACGGCCAGCACCAGGTAGACCACCCGCAGGTCGGCCATCATGACCGCCCGGTCCGGCCACCGCCGCTGAGCCAGCAGGTGGACCAGCCCGGCCAGCAGCAGCAGGGCCAGGCCACGCTGGAAGGACTCGAACGGAGCGATCGACCAGACCGCACTGAGCGTGGCGAGACCGGCGAGTACCCACAGCGACCCGATGAGGACACCGGTCCACGGCTTCGTCGGCCCGGCAGCGGCGGATCGGCGGAGGCAAAGCGTCCAGACGACCAGGCCGCCGACGGCCACGTACCGCGGATAGAAGCTGGCGTCGGCCAATGCCTCTACATCGGACGACGCGCCGACCAGCAGCGCCATCGTCAGGGCCAGCAGCCATCGCCAGCCATCCATCTGGAATGCGCAGATGAGCATGACGAGCAGCGCGACGGCGGCCGAGGCGACCAGCGGATTCCGTACCGCGAGGATGGTCGTGACCCCCAGCAGGACTGCCGCGCCGACCAGCACGGTCAGTCGGCTCATTCGGTCTACCACGTGTCGTCCTTCGGCTTGCGGTCGGCCGGGGTCACCCCTAGCGGTCTGTCTGTCGGTCCGGCGTGTCAGACCACGAGACGCTGCCGGTCCGCCTCGGTCAGGGCACCTGCCCAGCGGGCCCGGGCGGCGTGCATCGACCGGACCATGTCCGGCCAGGAGGTCGGACGGTAGCCGGTGGCGTCGGCCAGCCGGTCGGCGCGCATCGACCGGTCACAGACGAACCCGTCGTCTGGCACGATGTCACCCGGCCACCGGTACACCTCGGCGATCAACCGGAGCAGGTCGTACTTCGAGATCGGCTCGGCGGCCAGGTGGTACAGCCCGGTGAGATCGGTCCGGGGCAGCACCACGGTCCGTAGCAGCCGGGCGAACTCGACGGTCGTCACGCCGGTGTAGATCGCCCCGGTCCAGCCTCGGACGCCACCGGGGCGGGACAGAAACCAGTCCACCAACGACCGGTTGCTGGTCAGCTCGTGACCGATGATCGAGGTACGCAGCGTGAGCGCTCCCTCTCCGGTGACCTCGCCCAGCAGCTTCGACCGTCCGTAGAGGTCCGGTGGGTCGGGTAGGTCGTCCTCGACGTAGCCGCCCCGGCGTCCGGAGAAGACACAGTCGGTGCTGACGTGGATCAGTCGGCTGCCGAACTGGCCGCACGTCCGCGCCAACAGATGCGGGAAGAGGGCGTTCAGGGTGACGGTGTGGGTGGCGTCCCGTGCGTCGGGGCGTTGCTTGATCACCCCGACACAGTTGACGACCACGTCCGGCCGGAGTTCGTCGACGATCCGGTGGACCTGGTCGAACCGGGTGGCGTCGATGTCGCCGGTGATCCGGTCGACCAGTGGCACCGGGAAGTGGTGTGCGCGGTCGGCCAGGTTGCGGGCGGTGCCGAGGGCGTCGAGCTCCGGATCGGCGCTGAGCTCCCGCAACAGGGCGTGGCCGAGCATCCCGGTGGCGCCAACGATGAGGACTCGCCGTCGAGCGGGAACCGGCCCGTCGGTCCGCCGCCGCGGCACCCGCTCCAGGTGCCTGCCATCGCCGGCGAGGGCGCTCATGGCGCGCCGACCGGGGTCGCGGCGGCATCGAGGTGCGCCCGCACCTCCGGCAGGGTGAGCAGCAGCGACTCGACCTCCGGCACGGTCAGCCGTCGGGCGTTGTGCGAATTGAAGTCGGTGAGCCCGCCGCTGGCGACGTCGCCCTCGTCGACGTAGAGGGCGTAGTTGAGATCGCGGCTGTCCACCGGGACCCGGAGGAACTCACCCAGGTCTTCGGCGTGGGACAGCTCCTCGCGGCTGGCCAACGTCTCGTACATCTTCTCGCCGTGCCGGATGCCGAGCACGTCGAACTTGGCCGGTACGCCGAACAGGTTGCACAACGCGGTGGCCAGGTCGCCGATGGTGCAGGCGTCGGCCTTGCGGATGAAGACATCGCCCTGCCGGCCGTGGTGGAACGCGTGTTCCACCAGGTCGACCGACTGGGCCAGGGACATCAGGAACCGGGTCATCGACGGCTCGGTGACGGTCGGCAGACTGCCGTGGCGGATCTGGTCGATGAACAGCGGGATGACCGAGCCGCGCGAGTACATGACGTTGCCGTACCGCACGCAGCAGACGCGGGTCCGGGCCGTCAGGTTGTCCCGGGCGTGTGCCTGTGCCACCTTCTCCATCAGCGCCTTGGTCATGCCCATCGCGTTGACCGGATAGACGGCCTTGTCGGTGCTGAGCAGCACCAGTGCCTCGACCCCGACCCGTTCACACGCGTCCACCAGGTGCGCGCTGCCGAGGACGTTGGTCCGGACCGCTTCGAGTGGGAAGAACTCACACGACGGCACCTGCTTGAGCGCGGCGGCGTGGAAGACGAACTCCATGCCCCGTACGGCTTTGAGCACACTGTCGTAGTCTCGGATGTCACCCACGTAGTAGCGGACGCGCTCGTCGGCGAGTCGGTGCCGCATGGCGTCCTGTTTGGACTCGTCGCGGCTGAAGACCCGGACCTCCTCGGCGCCGGCGTCCAGCAACCGGGCAACCATCGTCTGGCCGAAGGACCCGGTGCCACCGGTGACCAGGAAGCGCCGGTCCGATAGCGAGGAAACCACATCTGCCCCTGTCTTGCTTCTCCCGTCGGGCCACCCTCGGGGGACGGTGGAGGTCGTCGCACGTGACGATATAGCTACATAACTGGCGTAGAGGTCATTTCCGGCAAGGTGAGGAAGGCTCGGATGCGCCGGGCGGCCGGCGATCGCGGGGCCGGGTCAGCATTAACTGCAAAAAGGGCAAAACACTCCTTAATGGCTGGTAGTTGTATTGCATGCTGATCGGTCTGCTCACCCAGTGGTTCGATCCCGAGCCGGGGCCGGCCGCGCTGCCTGGCCGGCTCGCTCACGCCCTCGCTCGACGGGGACATGAGGTACGGGTGGTCACCGGCTTCCCGAACTATCCGACCGGTCGGCTCACACCCGGCTACCGGATGGCGCGCCGGGTCGACGAGATGGACGGCGACGTGCGGATCCGTCGGGTGGCGCTCTATCCCAGCCATGACCGGTCCGCCGCACGGCGACTGGTCAACTACGGCTCGTTCGCTGGCTCGGCGCTGATCTCCGGCGTCGACGCGCTGCGTGGACTCGACGCACTCTGGGTCGGCAACTCGCCGATCTCGGTGGCGATGCCGATGTGGTACGCCCGGCACATACACCGGGTACCGGTCCTGCTGCACGTTCTGGACATCTGGCCGGACAGCGCGGTGGCCAGCGGATTCCTCGGTGGCGGTCCATTGTCACGGAGCCTCGCGCGGGGAATGGCCGGTTGGTGCGAGGCGATGTACCGCAGCGCGGATCGGGTGGCCTACGTCTCGCCCGGCGCGGGCGGGCTGCTCGCCGGGCGGGGCGTACCGCCGGAGAAGCTGGTCTACATTCCGATGTGGGCCGACGAGGCGAAGCCGGTTCGCCATCGGGATCTGCGCGCCGAGCTCGGGATCCGTCCCGATCAGGTGGTGCTGTCCTACGCCGGGGCGCTCGGTGAGGCACAGGGTCTCGACCCGCTGATCGACGCGTGTGCCCGGGTCGACGATCCGAGGCTGGTCTGTCTCATCGCCGGGTCGGGCACCACCGAGGACCGGCTGCGTGCCCGGGCGGCGCGGGCAGGTGCCTCCAACATCCGGTTTCTCGGCCGGCTGCCCCGCGACCGGATGCCCGCACTGATGGCCGCTGGCGACGTGCACTACGTGAGCCTGCGCCCCGGTGGGATGTCGGCGTACACGATGCCGAGCAAGGTGCAGGCGATCCTTGCGGCAGGTCGGGCACTGCTCGTCGCGGCCGAGGGCGACGCCGCGACGGTCGCCCAGGACAGCGGCGCCGGCTTCGTCGCCCGGGCGGGGGATCCGGACTCAATCGGAACCGCCCTGCGCGAAGCGTGCGACCTGGGCCGCGAGAAGCTCGAGCTGCTCGGGCAGGCTGGTCGGTCCTATTACGACCAGGTATTCTCGGTCGCGGTCGGTGCTGAGCGGGTCGAGCAGACGCTGCGGGCCATGGTGGACGGCTGTCGGACGCGGCCGCGCCCCCCGAGCACGGGCTGAGCGGCGGTCCGCGAGACTTCCGGAAACCTGCTGGATCAGCCCGATCGCCAGCGGCGCGGTGGCACCCACCCCGGCTCTTCACACCCGACTCGTTCGCACCCACCGACTGGCGGTGACCAGCCTATACCAGCGGTACGGGGTTGGGCCCACGGTGTCCGGAAGTCTCCGGGACATTTCCGGAAGACGTTGACAGGCCAATCTCGACGGTCCAATACTGGCGGTCGTCGGTAGGAGTTCGACGTCGTCGATGCCATCCTCTCCGCGGCTGGACCAGGTGAAACACCACCCCCAGCGGTGGTCCACACGATCCTCCGCCGGCCATCGCCCGGCCACCGGCCGGCCTTCGTCGTCGCCTCCGCCGAGGCGACGACGGGCCTGGCTGGAGGAGTTCTGGTGATCGGCGAGTTGACGCGTGCCTACCGCCAGGAGGCGGGGCTGACCCAGGAGGAGTTGGCGGAGCGTGCCGGGATCAGCTCGCGCACGATCCGGGCGATCGAGAGCGGGCGGAGCCCATCGCCGCGCCGGATCACCGTCGGTCTGCTCGCCGACGTGTTCGGCCTGTCCGGAACCGACCGGGAGCGGTTCTACGCGTCCGCCGCGTCGTGGCGGCTGCCCGCACCGGCACCGGCACCGGCACCGGCACCGCGTAGCACCGCGCCACCCGCAGCCGGGCGATCGGCCGGTGCAATGCCCGACCTGCTGCCGGTCGTGGCGGACTTCGTCGGCCGCTACGCGGAGCTGGAGCGGCTGAACGGTCTGTTGGACCGTCAGGCGGGGGCCACCGTCGTCGTGTCGGGGACCGCCGGTGTCGGCAAGACCACCTTGGCGGTGCACTGGGGACGGACCGTGGCCGGCCACTTTCCCGACGGGCGTCTGTACGTCAACCTTCGCGGCTTCGACCCGGCCGGGTCGGCGGTCAGCCCCGCCGAGGCGCTGCGGAACCTGCTCGGCGCGCTCGGGGTACCGACCGGCGAACTGCCCCCGGACCTGCCCGGCCGCACCTCCCTGTACCGCCGCCTGCTGGCCGATCAGCGGGTTCTGGTGGTTGTCGACAACGCCGTCGACGCAGCACAGGTCCGGCCGCTGATCGCCGGGACCGCAGGCTGTCTGACCCTGGTGACCAGCCGCCGGCAGTTGGCCGGCCTGGTCGCCGCCGACGGCGCCGTCCCGCTGAGTCTGGACCTGCTCACCGTCGAGGAGTCCCGACAGCTGCTGGTCCGCCGGCTCGGTCCACGGCGGATCTCGACCGAGCCGGTGGCCGTGGACGCCCTTGTCGCGCGGAGCGGCCGGTTGCCCCTGGCGCTGGCCGTGGTCGCCGCCCGGGCGGCGATCAATCCCACGTTCTCCCTGGCTGGGCTCGTCGGCCAGATGGACCGCGCGGAGAACCGGCTCGACGCGCTGCACGGCACCGAGGCGGCCATCGACGTGCGGACCGTGCTCTCCTGGTCGTACCGGCAGCTGCGCCCCGCTGCCGCCCGCCTTTTCCGGCTGCTCGGCCTGCATCCCGGCCTGGACTTCGCCGCGCCGGCCGCCGCCAGCCTGGTCGGGGCCACGGTCCGCGACGTCGAGCCGCTACTGGCGGAGCTCGCCGACGCGCACCTGGTGACCGAACCGGCTCCCGGCCGCTACGGCCTGCACGATCTCTGGCGCAGCTACGCCACCGAGCTGGTCGGCCAGGTCGACTCCGCAGTAGACCGCCGGGCCGCGCTGCGTCGACTGCTGGACCACTGCCTGCACACGAGTGCGACGGCGGACCGGGCGCTCGGCGTACACCGGGACCGGCTGGCCCTGCCGCCGCCGGTGCCCGGCGCCGTGTGCACCGGGTTTTCCGACAGCGATGCCGCGATGCGCTGGTTCGACGCCGAGTTCGAGACGGTCCTCGGCGGCATCCGGATCGCCGCCGAGCTCGGGCTCGACGGGTACGTCTGGCGCCTGGCCGCGAACCTGCGCACCTACCTGCACCGGCAGGGCCGCTGGCCGGAGATGTCGGCGGTCCACCTCACCGCGCTGCGGGCGGCACGTCGGATGGGGGACCTGCCCATGCAGGCGCGCAGCGATCACCACATCGGTGAGGCGGCGGCCAACCTCGACCGGTTCGACGAGGCCCACCGCCACCTGCGCCGGGCCGACCGGTGCTACGCCGGGATCGGCGACCGTGCGGGCCAGGCCCGGGTCGCGTTGACCAGTGCGTACGCCCTCGAACGGCAGCAGCTGCCCGATCAGGCACTGGGACAGGTCCTGGTGGCGCTGCGACTGGCCCGCGAGGCCGCCGACCCCTGGTTGCAGGCCCGCGCCCACAACGCGGTCGGCTGGTACCACGCGCTGCTCGGCGAACCGGAGCAGACCCGACTGCACTGCGTCGAGGCACTGATCCTATTCGAGGAGCTTGACGATCCGGACGGGGCAGCCGATACCTGGGACAGCATCGGATTCGCCAACTACCGCCTCGGCCGGCGCAGCGAGGCGGTCGACTGCTACCAGCGGGCCCTGCGGCTGTACCGGGCCTCGGGCAACCGGTTCTTCGAGGCGGCGACGCTGACCCATCTCGGGCACGCTCACCTGGCGGCCGGTGACGTCGGGCCGGCTCAGGCCGCCTGGCGGGCGGCGCTCGACACTCTCGACGACCTTGGCCACCGGGATGCCTTCGAGCTCCGCACCCTGCTGCGGAGCATTGATCATCCACCCGGCGCCGGCACGTCCGGGCGTCCCGGCACGTCCGGGTGAGCCGGGCACCCCAGGCCGACCACGGCGGCAGCCGACCGGAAACATTTCTTCCGGTCGATCCTCCTGGTCGCCCCGGGCGGCCCGCTGCTTGACTGACGCGGCCAGCGCCCCGGGCCGGTCGGGGTGCAGACCCGTGGGAGGCGGCGGAGATGGCCAGGCCCGACCGGGCGCCGGATGTCACGACCGTTGTCGACGCGGTCCGCCGGTGGGCGGTGCGGACGCCGGACCGTACCGCCGTCGTGATGCTGGCCGACGGCACCCACGAGCCCGCCCTGCTGAGCTACCGGGAGCTCGACCTGGCGGTGACCGGACTGGGGAGTCGGCTGGCGCGGTCCTTCGCCGTGGGCAGCCGGGTCCTGTTGTGCTTCCCGAGCGGTCCGGACTTCATCGTGACCTATCTGGCCTGCCTGTGGGCGGGCATCATCGCGGTGCCGGTCGCGGTGCCCGGTGACTCGCGCCGCGCGGCACGACTGCGGACGATCGTCGACGACGCCACGGCGTCGGGGGTGCTCACCGACAGCGGTACCGCGCGTCTGCTCGGGATGCTCCCCGGCGAACCGTTTCTCGGCCAGCCGTGGCAGCCGGTCGACGTTGCCGTGGATCCGCCGGCGGTCGTCGCCGGCCGGCCGCGGCACCAGGCCGACAGTGTCGCGTTCCTCCAGTACACGTCGGGCTCGACGAGCACACCGAAGGGGGTTACCGTCAGCCACCGCGCTCTGACGGTGAACCTCGCGATGACCGTCCGGGCGTTCTCCATCCGTTCCGGGTCGACCATGGTGAGTTGGCTGCCGGTGTTCCACGACATGGGGTTGATCGGCGGCATTCTCGCGCCCCTCGCCGCCGGTGCCCGGGTCGTGCTCATGCCGCCCACGACCTTCCTCCGTGACCCGCTGTCCTGGTTGCGGGTCGCCACCCGGTACCGGGCGACCCACACGGCCGCGCCCAACTTCGGCTACGAATCCTGCGTACGCCGGGCATCCGATGCCGAGCTGTCCGACCTCGATCTGTCGACGATGCAGGTGGCGATCATCGGGGCCGAGCCAGTGCGGGCCGGGACCCTGAAACGGTTCAGCGAGATCTTCGCCCCGGTCGGATTTCGCCGCTCGGTGTTCTACCTCGGCTACGGGCTGGCCGAAGCGACCCTGTTCGTCGCCGGTCGGCACCTGCACGGTGCCGCCGGTCGGCCGCCACCCGAGCCGGTGCCCGACCCGGGTGTCGACCACCACCACCGCCGGACGGTGGTGGTCAACTGCGGGCCTGCGGATCCGGGGCAGCGGGTCGTCATCGTCGACGAGCAGTCCGGGGCGCGGTGCCCGGACGGCCAGATCGGCGAGATCTGGGTGGCCGGCGCGAACGTGATGGCCGGCTACTGGGATGACGCCGCCGCCACGGCGGCCGCCACTGGCACCCTGCCCGACCAGCCGGAATGTGCGTTCCTGCGCACCGGCGATCTCGGCTTCCTGCACGACGGTGACCTGTACGTCGCCGGCCGGAGCAAGGATGTGATCATCATCGCCGGGCGGAACCACTACCCACAGGATCTCGAAGTGACCGTCGAGGCCCAGCCGGCGGTCCGGGCTGCCGGCGCTGCGGCGTTCCCCGTGCCCAGGGACGGCGCCGAGGGGGTCGGCATCGTCGCGGAGCTGGCCCGGGGTGGGATCCGCGACCTCGCCAGCGTCGCCGCGTCGATCATCCGGGCGGTGTGGGACGAGCACGAACTGGCCGTCGCCGAACTGGCGCTGGTCAGGCCCGGCAAGCTCGCCAAGACGACCAGCGGCAAGGTACGCCGCCAACGTAGCCGGGAACTGCTGCTCGCCGGCGGGCTTGCCGAGCTGTACCGGTGGCCCGCGCCGCGACCGACCACCGCCGCACCGGCGTCGACGGACCCCGCCGCGGCCGCCACTCTGGCCAACCTGCTAGGCCCCGGGACGTCCCGGGCCGACTTGGTGCGGTCGGTCGTCGCCGCGATCCGGGCCGAGACCGCCGCGCTGCTCGGCCTTCCGGCGGCCGACGCGGTGCCGGCCGACACGTCGCCGCAGGCGCTGGGTCTGGACTCGATCGGGCTCACCGAACTCGGGTACCGGCTGACCACGGTCCTCGGCTTCCCGGTGCCGGTCGAGCTGATCCGGGCCACGGCGAGCCCGACCGAGCTGGGCTCTGCCCTGGTCCGGCACCGGCTCAGCTACCGGGCCGCCGGCCGGCTGCCCGACGATCTGCGAGGGCAGCTCGTCGACCACCGGGACGCGATCATCGGTGTGCTGCGCCGCACCGACGTCGCCGAGCCGATGGTGCCGACCGGGTCCACCGGTGCCGGGTCCGGCATGTCCAGCGGACAGCAACGACTCTGGCTGGTCGAGCAGATGGTGGGACCGAGCACCCTGCACCACGTACACGTGCGGTTGCGGTGGCGCGGCCGCCTGGATCCGGCGGTCATGTCGGCCGCCGTCCACGCGCTGGCGCGCCGGCACGCCGCGCTCCGTACCGTCTTCCGTACCTCCGGGGCGGCGCCGGTCGCGGTGGTCCGCTCGGCGGACGATGAGCCCTTGGTCGAGATCGCCACCGCCGACCGGTCCGGCGCGGCGGCCGACGAACTGCTGCGCGGCCAGCAGCACACCCCGTTCGACCTGGCGTCCGGACCGCTTACCCGGATCGCCGTGGTCACCGTCGCCGACGACGAGCATCTGATCGCCGTCACCCAGCATCACCTGGTCACCGACGGCTGGTCCGTCGGGTTGCTCCTGGCCGAGCTGGTACGCAGCTACGGCGCGCTGACGAGCGGCCGGCCCGCCGCCGAGCCGCTGTCCGACGTCGAGCCGCTGTCCGACGTCGAGTCGGTCGACTACCCGGACTTCGTCCGCTGGGAGAAGGCCCGGCGGGCCGCGCCGCCGTACCGGAACCGGCTCGACTGGTGGCGCCGGCACCTGGCCGGCGTGGTCCCGCTGAACCTGCCCTGGGACGGCGACGGCACAGCCCGGGATCGCGACCACCGCGGCTCGACATGGCACTTCCGGGTGCCGGCGCGGCTGCTGTACCGGCTACGGGCGCTGGCCCGGCAGTTGGACACCACGCCGTACGTCGTCCTGCTCGCGGCCTGGGCGGTGCTGCTGCACCGGCACACCGGGCAGGACGACATCGTGATCGGCACCGTCACCAGCGGCCGGGACCGTCCCGAGCTGGCCGGCACGGTCGGTCTCCTGGCCAACACCGTGGTGTTGCGCTGTGACCTGTCCGACGGCCCGACCGTGACCGGGCTGATCCGCCGACTGCGGTCACTGACCGCACAGGTGTTCGCGCACGAGGTGCCGTTCGCCGACGTCGTCGCGGCGACCGGCGCCGCCCGGGACACCGGCCTGAATCCGCTGTTCCAGGCTGCTTTCGTGTACGAGAACCTGCCTGCTCCGCCCGTCGCTGACCCGTCCGTGGTACCGGGGCTGGTCTCGGTCGCCACCGAGGGCCGGGTCGACGGTTCCGTTGCCGGCACCGCCAAGTTCGACCTGTCCCTGGTCGTCGGCCGCGACGGTGACGGCCTCGCCGGACTGGTCGACTACCCGCGTGCCCGGTTCAGCCCGGCGACGATCGCCCGGCTGGCGGAGCACTACCTGGTGCTGCTGGACGGGATCGGGACCGCGCCGGACACCCCGGTCGGTGCGCTGCCGATGACCCGTGCCGCCGACCGTCGGCGACTGCTCGGCTGGGCCGGCACACCCACCGCCACCTCGCCGACGTCGACGGTGGACCTGTTCCGGGAGCAGGTGCGGCGGAGACCGGACGCCGTCGCGTTGACCGGAAGTGGTGGCGCGCTGACCTATCGGCAACTCGACGAGCGGGCGTACCGGGCCATCGCCGAGGAGCCGGACGGCACGCCGGGACACCTCCGGCGACGATCCTCGTCACCTCATCCGATCGAAGGAGCGACCGACCATGCAACCATTCGCCACGACCTCGGACCTCGTCGTACCCGGTGACGGTCTGGAACTGCACGCGCCGGTCCCGCACGAGGCCGAGTTCCAGTACGAGAGGGCGCCGAGCTGGAGGTGCAGGACCTGGCGGACCGGCTGGCCCGGACGCTCGCCGTCCCGGAGTCCCGTGCCTTCGGGTGCGAGGTCATCTCCGCGCCTCTGGCCTACCCCGAGGTTCGCACGTACCTGGTCACCGCGCGGCGGTCGCCGGCCCGGCCTGCCGCCTGACGTGGTGCGCAAGGTCAGCTCCCGGCGTCGGCGAGCAACGGCTCCAGCACCAGGTCGGGGTCGCGGTTGCGCACGGTGGACAGCCGCCACTTGTCGGGGAACAGGGCGAGCAGTTCGCCGTCACGCACCCGGGTCATCACCTCGACCCCGGGCGCCGCGTTCAACCCGGCCACGCTCGCCGCGTCGGTGCGCCGGGCCAGGGTGTACGGCAGATGGTCGACCGCGGTCGGTACCCCGAACTCGGTCGCCAGCCGGTGGGTGGCGACCTCGAACTGCATCGGCCCGACGGCGGCGAGCACCGGGGACTGCTCGCCCCGGCGGTCCGATCGCAGCACCTGGACCACGCCTTCGCCGTCGAGTTGTTCGATGCCGCGGCGGAACCGTTTGAACTTCGACGCGTCGGTGGCCCGGATGGCGACGAAGTGCTCGGGGGCGAACGACGGCAGCGGTGGGAATGTCACCGCCGGCCCAGGTGCGTAGAGGCTGTCGCCGATGCTCAGCGCGGTGGCGTTGACCAGTCCGACCACGTCGCCCGGGTACGCCTCGTCGATGGTGTCCCGGTCGCGGCCGAAGACCTGCTGGGCGTACTTGGTGGCGAACGGGCGGCCGGTGCCGGCGTGGGTGACGACCATGCCGCGTTCGAACCGGCCGGAGCAGACCCGGACGAACGCTACCTGGTCACGGTGGGCCGGGTTCATGTTGGCCTGGGTCTTGAAGACGAATCCGGCGAACGGCGCGTCCAGTTCGCGGGGGGTGCCGGTGGTGTCCGGTCGGGCCGTCGGCGCGGGGGCGGTGTCCACCAGCACGTCGAGGAGCTGGCGTACGCCGGCGTTGGTGACCGCGGCGCCGAACAGCACGGGCGTGGTGGTCGCGGCGACGAACGCGGCCCGGTCGTGTTCGGCGCCGGTGGCGGCGAGCAGATCCAGCTCTTCGACCGCCTGGGTCCAGTCGGCGCCGTACCGTCGGCTGGCCTCGTCGGCGGTGAAGGTTTCCTCGATGACGGCGCTCGCCCCGCCCGGGGTGCGGGTGAACGCGACCATCCGGCCGGTGCGCCGGTCGGCCACCCCGTGGAACTGCCCCGCGACACCGACCGGCCAGGTCAGTGGGGTGCAGCGCAACCCGATCCGTTGCTCGATCTCGTCGAGCAGCTCGAGTGGCTCCAGCCCGGGTCGGTCCCACTTGTTGATGAAGGTGATCACCGGTACCCGGCGGTGGCGGCACACCTCGAACAGCTTCAGTGTCTGCGGCTCCAGTCCTTTGGCGGCGTCGAGCAGCATCACCGCGCAGTCGACCGCGGTCAGCACCCGGTAGGTGTCCTCGGAGAAGTCCGCGTGCCCGGGCGTGTCGAGCAGGTTCACCACCGTGTCGCGGTAGGTGAACTGCAGCGCCGCCGAGGTGATCGAGATGCCGCGCTGCTGCTCCAGCGCCATCCAGTCGGAAACCACGCCACGGCGGTCGCCCTTGCCGTGCACGGCGCCGGCGGAGTTGATCGCCCGAGCGTGCAACGCGAGGGCCTCGGTGATGGTGGACTTGCCGGCGTCCGGGTGGGAGATCACCGCGAAGGTACGCCGCCGCGCCGCCTCCGCCGTGACCGGTCGTATGGCTTCCGCTGTTCCCGACACCTGACGTCCTTCTCCTTTCGTCGCCCGTGTGTGGTGGCAGGTCGACGACCGGACTCTAACGTAAGGGGCCGAATTGTCGGTCGGCGCGGGTTCAGTCCGCTGCCGCGCGGTGACCTGCTCCGGGCGGCTGCCTTCGGCGTCTCCCAGCAGCCGGCCGTGTTGTCCCGTGCCGCTGGCGGCAGGGGACAACACGGCCAGCTCACCGGTGCCGTCCGACGTGACGAATCAGCAGGACGGCACCATGCTCTTGACGTCGTGGGTGGTGTTGATCCAGGTGTCCGCGGCGAATCCGGTGGCTCCGGTGGCCGGATCGGTGATCCGGTCCCACGTCGATGACGGCCAGTACCCGCCGCCGACGTACTCACCGAAGGTGTAGCAGGAGATGGTCACCGTACTGCCGTAGTAGGTGTATCCGACGACGGCGGACGTGGTGCTGGGACCGGCCCGGACGTTGAGCCACGGGCTGGCCAGGATCGTCCCGGTCACGCCGCCCGGCGTGCCGCCGCCGAGCCGGTTCACCGCCGCCTGCGCGGCGGACAGGTGGTTGGCGTACACGCCGCTGTTGTAGGTCGACCACGGCTGCCAGTTGCTGCCGCCGCTGGAGATGTTGTACGCGGCGTTCGCGTTGCACTGGGCGTCGTAGGCGCAGGTGTCGGTCACGGTGGGGTGGTAGCAGTTGTTGATCTGCCAGAGTCCGCGGTCCAGTGATCCGTAGGGACATCCGGCGGTGGGGCCGTTGCTGCCGACCGCCGACGGGTTGCACGAGGACTCCGCCATGGCCACCGCGACCGCAGTGACCAGTGGGCTGCCCCGGAACCCGGCGGCGTACCCCACCTGGGCGCACAGGTCGATACCGACGGCGTTGACGCTGACGGTGTCCGGTGCCGGCGTGGCGGCCGGCTCGCCGACGCTGGCCGGGACGGTGCCGTCGACGGCACCGCCGTCCGGTGCGGCGCTGGCCGTGCCGGGCACCGCGAGAGCGACCGCGCCGACGACGGAGAGCAGGGCGAGGCCCAGCGCCAGCCGAGGACGGCGCCGACGGCCGCCGGCGGAGGCGGGCGGGAGACGATCGGGATCCATCATGTTCCTCTCTGGAAACGACGAGCGGTGACTGAGTTCCGACGGGTGACGCGGCGGTCGGGTGACGCGGTGGTCAACGTCCCGGCCACTCCGGGTCCGCGTACGACCAGCCGAGGTACGGCGCACCGGGCCAACTGAGCGAGACCTGCCGGATGGTGGGGGCGGTGGTGATGTAACTGCCGTTGCCCTCGGAGAGCATCACGTGACCGGCGTAGCCGTTGATCTGCGCTCCGGCGAAGAAGACCAGGGCGCCGGGCGGCGGTGTGCCGGTGGTGTGGATGAGGCCGCGCTGGTACAACGCGTTGTAGTGGACCAGTGCGGTGGCGTAGCCACTGGCGGCCCGTCCGTACGCGTGCCCGACGAAGTTGTCGCACCAGCCGTCCCACGGATGGTTGCTGTCGCCGAGGTCGCCGTTGGTGTGCGTGTGTCCGAGGACCGACCGGGCCCAGGCGAGGGCGCGCTGCTCCCGGGTGCCGGTCGGCGGCGGGGTGCCGGAGCCGCACTCCGGCTCGCCCGGCAGGTACTGGTTGAAGCCGGGCGTGGTGGTGTAGTAGTCGCTGATCCAGCCGTTCACCGGCGCGCTGATCTGGTGCCAGACATTGTTGCCGTAGATGTTGCGGCCGCGTACCGCGCACTCGGCGGTGAAATACGTGCCGTCGGCGAGGACGGTGACCGCCGGTGCCGAGGCATCGTGCGGGCTGGTCCGCACGATCAGCCCGGCACCACCGGTGCCGGTCACCCGGTAGCCGGTGATCCCGGCGATCGCTGGTGCGGCGGCTCCGACCAGGACCATCACCAGTGCGGCGAGGGACGCCAGGACACCCCGCAAGATTCGGGGGAGGGTTCTGGACACCGGTCGGCGGGCGGGTACGGGTTCAGTCTGCTTGCGGTGGTGCACGCGGTCCTCCTGTCGTAGAGCGGGCTGCCCGTCCACCCGATACCGCGTCCATGCCGGACGCCTCCGCAGGCGGTTTCCGTCGCCCGGATACGCCGGTCGGTCAGGATACGAAGGCGCACGTGGTCCAGTACGGACTGTGAGACGCTGTTCACTGGCGTCTATCCAACGGGCAGCTGCGTCGAGGCTGATACTGGCGCGGACCTGCTCGTAAAGCACTGGCTTGACCGCTGTTGACACCAGGTTTACGCGTTCAGGAGAGGCCATGACGGATCAAAATGGACACGCCGGCACTCGTGCCGCCGCCGGCCCGATCGGTGCCTTCGTCGCCGATCTGGAACAGCTTCGACGCGACGCCGGGCAGCCCTCGTTGCGCAAGATGGCGGAGAAAGCCCACTACTCGCACACCGCGCTGTCCGGTGTGCTGTCCGGAACCCGGCTGCCCTCGCTGGAGCTGACCTTGGCGTTCGTCCGTGCCTGTGACGGAGACGAGGACACCTGGCGGCAGCGGTGGAGCCAGGTCGACGCACTCATCAACGGTGCCGCGCCACCAGCCGACCGACCCGCCGTACGCGAGCCGCACGTCTCCCGCCGGGCGCTGGCGGCGACCGGCGGGATCGCGGCTGTCGTCGCCGCGGTGATCCTGGTGCCGACGTCGGTACTCGACCGGCTCGGCGGGGCGGTGCAGGAACCCGTGGCGACCTCGGCCGCCGTGTCACCGGCGGCGGACGGCGCGGACCCGCAGCAGGAACAGTGCCACCTCGACGCGGTGAGCACGCACACCGTGCAGGTTCCCGACCGGGACCCGACCCGGCCGCCCTACGGCAGCCTCACCCTGCGTTACTCCCAGCGATGCCAGGCGGCCTGGCCACTCTTCGTCTCCACCGAGCGGGTGCCGACCGGGGTCACCATCCGGCTGTCCATCAGGCGTCCGTCCGACGGGGCCGTCAGTCGGTTCGACTATCCCTATCTGGTGCCGAGCCAGGTGTACAGCGTGTACGGCAACGTCCTGCGGACCACCGAGGGGTGCGTCGAGGTCGCGGTCGAGATCAGCAGCGCGGACGACCGCGCCGCGTTGGCCACTGCGTCGACCCCGTGCGACCATCCCGACCCGACCGGCACACCGACCGCCCTGCAGGTCCGCGACCTGCGCATTCCGGTGGCGGCTCTGCCGATCGCCGCTCAGCTGGGCGGCGGCTGACCCGGTTCGCCCGGCGGCCGTGCCTGAGTCTGCGCCAGGTACACGGTGTTGGCCGAGTCGCTGCCGATCAGCGGGTTGCGGAACGTGACCACCTCGGTGCGGACCTGCGGGAACACCTGGCCGAGCGCTTCGGTGAACCCGGCTTCCGGTGGGTCGTCGGACCACAGCGCGAATACGCCGCCGGGCCGCAGGTGGCTGGCCAGGTGCCGCAGGCCATCGGGCTGGTAGAAGGCAGCGTGCGACGGGTGCAGGACATGCCCGGGGGAGTGGTCGATGTCGACGAGGACGGCGTCGAACCGTCGTCCAGGTGCGGCCGGATCGGGGCCGGCCGCCGCGGTCAGGGCGAAGAAGTCTCCGGCCACCAACCGGCACCGGGGATCCGCGACCAGCGCCTCTCCACCCGGCACCAGACCGCGTTGGTGCCACCCGACGACGTCGGCCAGCGCTTCGACGACGATCATCGACCGGACCCGACGATCCCGCAGTACGGCGTGGGCGGTGTAGCCGAGGCCGAGCCCGCCGACGACGACGTCGAGGTCTTCGCGGGACAGCTCGGCCAGGGCGAGCCGGGCCAGTTCGATCTCGGCGACGGTGAACAGGCTCGACATCAGGTACTCGTCGCCCAGTTTGACCTCGTACACCTCGCGGTTCACGACCGGGTCCCGCCGCCGCCGGAGGCTGATCTCGCCCATCGGGGTCTGCCGCCAGTCAAGTTCCTCGAAACGCGCGGCCATCGGCACTCCTTCTGATGGGCGCAGGTTGGCCCGCCGACTCTACCGTCTCGTGCGGGTGTGCCGGGTGGACGCACAGTCCGCCAACCGTCTTGACAGCCAGTCCTTCGCCGGACATCGACCGCCCCTGCGGAGAATCTTTCGTCTGTGATGAGCAAAAGTTTGACTCGATCGCTCAGAAGATCTTGCTACTTCAGCGAATGTGACTCATGATGTGCCGCAGCCGTGCTTCGAGATCATCTCGTCCACCGGGCAGGCACCCCCTCGGCGATGGTTGCGACCGCGGCGTTCATCAGCACCCTCGAAGGGGGAGGAATGTCTCCACGCCCGCCAAGAACGCGTGGCCCGGCCATAGTCGTCGTCACCGCCATGCTCGCTTCACTGACCGCTGTCGGGGCGTCACCGGCCGCCGCCCAGATCGCCGACCTACCGCCGCAGGAGCCGGGTGTCACTCTGCGTACCTACGATGTCGGCGTACCGCTGACCGAGATCTGCACCCTCAAGCCCGGACAGACCCCGAACGTCGACAAGTTGATGCCGGTCGTCGACTGGTCCACGGCGGACGACTTCGGGCAGGAGGACAACTTCGTCACGCACGCCCTCGCCAACCTGCACGTCGCCGCTGCGGGGACGTACACGTTCCGGCTGGTCAGCGACGACGGCTCCCGTCTCTACATCGACGACGCGGTGGTGGTCGACCACGACGGGCTGCACGGGGCGACCCCGATGGACGGTGCGGTGACCCTGACCGAGGGTTACCACGCGTTGCGGATCGAGTACTTCGAGGCCGGCGGTGGGCAGGAGCTCACCCTGTCCTGGCAGCCGCCGGGCGCCGAGGAGTTCGCCGTCGTGCCCAACTCCGTACTGAGCACCGACGCCGGAGTGGTCCGGGTGACCGCGCCCGGCCGCAAGGCGTGCCAGGGTGTCACCGACACCCCTGGCGACGGGCTTCCGCTGGACGCGGTGCACCCCGACTACACCCTGACCGACCTGCGGCCGGACGGGTTCGAACCGCAGGTCTCGGGGATGGACTGGACCGAGGACGGTCGGCTGGTCATCGCCACCTGGGGCGGCAGTGAGGAGATTCTCGGCGAGGTCTACATCGTCGAGAACGTCACCGGGACGACCAACGCCGAGCAGGTGACGTACAAGAAGGTCGCCAGCGGCCTGCGGGAGCCGATGGGCTTGGCGGTGGTCGACGGCACCATCTACGTCTCGCAGAAGCACGAGCTCACCGAGCTGCGCGACACCGACGGCGACGAGGTCGCCGACGAGTACCGGACGGTGGCCAGGTGGCCGTACGGGGGCAACTTCCACGAGTTCGCCTTCGGCCTGCTCTACCGGGGCGGACACTTCTACCTCAACCTCTCGGTGGCGATCGACTACGGCGGCGCCACCACCGACCCGCAGCCGATCGGTAACCGGGGTACCAGCATCAAGGTGAACCGGCGCACCGGCGAGGTCAGCTACATCGCCGGTGGTCTGCGCACCCCGAACGGCATCGGCTGGGGCCGGGACCAGGAGCTCTTCGTCACCGACAACCAGGGTGGCTGGCTGCCCGCCTCCAAGCTGGTGCACATCGAGCAGGACCGGTTCTTCAACCACTACACCAACCCGGACGGGCCGTTCGACGCCAACCCGGTCAGCCAGCCGGCGCTCTGGCTGCCGCAGAACGAGATCGCCAACTCGCCGAGCACTCCGGTGCGGATCAAGAAGGGTCCGTACCGGGACCAGTTCCTGATCGGTGACGTCACCTACGGTGGGCTGCAGCGCGCGTACCTGGAGGAGGTGCACGGCGAGTACCAGGGCGCGGTGTTCCGGCACACCCAGGGGCTGGAGGCCGGCGTCAACGAGGTCTCCATCGGCCCGGACGGGGCGATCTACGTCGGTGGGCTCGGTGCCGACGGCAACTGGGGCCAGGCCGGCAAGCTGCGGTACGGATTGCAGAAGCTGACCCCGAACGGCAACCGGACGTTCGACATGAAGTCGATGAGCGCCACCCCGAACGGCTTCAAGATCGAATACACCCGGCCGCTGTCCACCGAGACGATCCAGGACATCGCCGGGCGCTACCAGATCAAGCAGTGGCGCTACGCGCCGACCCCCACGTACGGCGGACCGAAGGTCGACGAGGAGACGCTGAGCGTGCGCGAGGTCATCGTCTCCAACGACCGCCGGACGGTCCGGGTGATGGTCGACGGCCTGCAGCAGGGCCGGGTGGTGCACCTGCGCTCGCCCCGCTCGTTCACCGCCTCCAACGGCGAGGATCTGTGGAGCACCGAGGCCTGGTACACGCTCAACGCCATTCCGGGTGCCCAGCCGGACCGGATCTTCTACGAGGCCGAGGAGGGCTACCAGCAGGGGAGTGCCCGGTACGACACCGAGCACGCCGGCCACTCGGGTGTCGGCTTCGTGGCCGGGTTCGGCGAGTTGAACGCCGCCAACACCGTGCACGTCGAGGTCAAGCGCAACGGCGAGTACGAGGTGGGGCTGCGTTACAGCAACGGCCCGAACCCGTTCCAGGGCGACAAGACGGTCAGCATCTACGTGAACGGCGAGAAGGTACGGCAGACCGTCCTGCCGACCACCGTCACCTGGAAGGAGTGGGCCACCAAGACGGAACTGCTCACCCTGCGTCGGGGCACCAACGCGATCCAGTACCGGGTGGACGCGACCGACACCGGTCACGTCAACCTGGATCTGATCACTGTCCGCAAGCCTGGTGAACGGATCGTGTTGTTCGACGGCGGTAACCTGTCCGAGTGGCAGCACACCGACGGTCGATCGGCGAGCTGGCCGCTGGTCGGTGACGGGGCGATGGAGGTCTGCTGCGGCGACCTGCGTACCCGGCAGGCGTTCGGCGACTTCCGGCTGCACGTCGAGTTCAAGGTGCCGCAGTTGCCGCCGGAGGTCACCGGGCAGAACCGCGGCAACAGTGGCGTCTACCTGCAGGAACGCTACGAGATCCAGATCCTCGACTCGTACGGGGACCCGACCCTCGACAACAACGAGGCGGGTGCCATCTACCTGCAGAAGCCGCCGGACGTCAACGCCGCGAGGCCGCCGGAAACGTGGCAGACGTACGACATCACCTACCGTGCGGCCCGCTACGACAGCGCCGGTGAGAAGACCTCCGACGCCCGGGTTACCCTGGTCTGGAACGGTGTGACCGTGCACGACGACGTCGCCATCACCGGCCCGACCGGCGGCAACATCCCCGAGGGGCCGGCGACCGGGTCCATCCGGCTGCAGGACCACCAGAACGCCGTGCAGTACCGCAACATCTGGGTCGAGCCGCTGAGCTGACCCAAGTACGACAGCCGCGCCGGACCGGGAATCCCGGTCCGGCGCGGCCGCGTGGCGCGACCGGCCAGGCAGCGATATTCAACTTTTCCGTGACGGTCGTCAGAATTTGTTGACATCTGGCGGCCTCGTAGTCGAGCATGGCCACCACGGCAGGGTGACTCCGCTCACATCGATACGTATTTGCGCGGGGTGGGCCTACTGCCGGGATTGACGCACCCCACGACCTCCGTCCCGGAAGGCCTCGTCAGTGAAGAAGACACTTACCTTCGGGCTGATCGCCGCCATGGCGTTCGCCCTTACCGCTTGCACCGACTCGGACGCGCCCCCGACCGACGACCAGACGGACGGCGAGCTGCGTCAGGTCCGGGTCGCCGCGCTGCCGATCACGGAAACCGCCGCGCTGTGGGGCGGTATCGAAGCCGGCATCTTCGCCGAGCGGGGGATCGAGGTAGAGGTGCTGCCCGCGCAGGGCGGCGCCCAGGCGATCCCCGCCCTGATCAACGGGGACATCGATTTCGCCATCGGCCAGCCGTTCGGCCCGTTCCGCGCCGACCTGCAGGACCTCGGCGTCGTGCTCATCGGCAACTACGCGTCCTCCTACGCGGAGGGCGACGACATCAACGCCGTGGTGGCGTCTGCGGCGTCCGGCATCACCCGTCCCGCCGAACTCGCCGGGCGTCGGGTCGCGGTGAACAGCCTCGGCGCGGCCGGCGACGTGACGATCATGGCGGCGGTGGAGCAGGACGGGGGCGACCCGACGACGATCGAGTTCGTCGAGGTCGCCTTCCCCGACGTCCCGGCCCAGCTCGAAGCCGGCAACATCGAGGCGGCGTGGGTGCCGGAGCCGTTCGTCACCCAGCTGCGGGAGCGTGGCGATGCCGTCGTCGTCGAGCCCTACCAGGCGGTCATCCCCGGGCTGGCGACCCTGACCACGATCACCCTCGCGGACAGCCTCGAGTCCGACGCCGAGCTGATCGCCGACTTCTCGGCGGCGATGCAGGAGACGCTCGAGTGGGCGCAGGACCCCGCCAACGAGGCGGACGTCCGGCAGGCGATCAAGGACAACCTCGAGCTCCCCGAGGCGGTCGCCGACTCGGTCCGGCTGCCGGAGTTCGGCTGGGAGCTGGACCGGGCGAGCCTGGAGACGCTCGCGACGCTCGCCGGCGAGTACGGCGTACTGGACGAGCAGCCGGACTTCGACCGCCTCATCCAGCAGCAGTAGCCGTAACGGTCCCGCCCGCTCCGGCACCCACCGCGAGCGGGCGGGACCGCCCACCACGGGAGCGACATGCACGTGTTGTCCATCCGGCGTCCCCGTTCGCCGCGCAAAGTTCTGCTGGGCGGCGCCGGCCTGCTCGGGTTCCTCCTCATCTGGCAGCTGGTCCCGACCCTGGGACTGGTCAACTCGCAGTACCTGCCCTACGTCACCGATGTGCTCGTGCGGCTCGTCGAGGAGTTCCGTGACCTCGCCTTCTGGCGTCGGCTCGGGCTCACCATGACGTCCTGGGGGATCGGTCTGTCGGTGGCGACGGCTGCGGCGGTCGCGTTGGGCGCGGTCGTCGGCCTGGTGCCCTTCCTGCGCCGCGCCACCCACACGATGGTCGAGTTCCTGCGCCCGATCCCGTCGGTCGCCCTCATCCCGCTCGCCGTCCTGATGTTCGGCATCCAGATGCGGGCCGCCCTCGTCATCATCATCTACGCGTCGTTCTGGCAGGTGTTCGTTCAGATGATCTACGGCGTCGCCGACGTCGACGCGGTCGCCCGGGACACCGCCCGCAGCTTCGACCTGACCCGTCGGGAACGTCTGTGGTACCTGGTCCTGCCGACCGCGCTGCCGTACCTCATGACCGGCGTCCGGCTGGCCGCCGCGGTCGCGCTCATCCTCGCGATCACCGCCGAGATGGTGATCGGAAACCCGGGCCTGGGCCAGATGATCGAACTGTCCCGGTCCGCCGGCGACGCCACCGGGCTGTACGCCTTCGTCGTGGTCACCGGGCTGCTCGGGCTCGGCGTCAACCTGGTCTTCCGGTACATCGAGCGCCGATCGTTGTCGTGGCACCAGTCGGTGCGAGGGGAGCAGGTCCAGTGAGTACCCGGACCGTTTCCGCGACCGCCCGGACCGTCCCGGGGACCGGGCGCCCGCGCCCGAGCCGGCGGCGCGGCGTCGGGCGCCGCGTCGTCGGCGGGTTCCTCTACTCCCTAGGTCTGCCGTTCCTGCTGCTGGTGCTCTGGGGTGTGCTGTCCACCTCGTCGACGAACAGGTTCTTCCCCGGACCGGTCGCGATCGCCGAGTCCTTCGTCGACACCTGGGTCGGCGCGGCGTTCGTCGAGGACGTACTGCCGAGCCTGTACCGGCTCGCCCTGGGGATCCTCGCCTCGATCGTGCTCGGTGTCGCCGCCGGCACCCTCATCGGTCTGTTCGGCTGGCTGCGCGAGCTGCTCGAACCACTGCTGGAGTTCTTCCGGGCCATCCCGCCGCCGGTGCTGATCCCCGTCGTGATGCTGCTGCTCGGGATCACCGACACCATGAAGGTGGTGGTGATCGTCTCCGGCGCGCTGTGGCCCGTCCTGCTGAACACGATCGACGGGGTCCGGGCGATCGACAGCGTCATGTCGGAAACCGCGGAATCGTTCCAGGTCACCTGGTGGGAGCGGCTCTGGTTCCTGGTACTGCCCTCGGCGAGCCCGCGCATCATGGCCGGCGTGCGGCAGAGCCTGTCGGTGGCGCTCATCCTGATGGTCATCTCGGAGATGTTCGCCTCGTCCGCTGGTCTCGGGTACCGGATCGCCTACTTCCAACGGAACTACCTCATCGCCGAGATGTGGAGCGGCATCCTGCTGCTCGGTCTCGTCGGTGTCTTGCTCGCCGTGACGTTCGGTGTCGTCGAGCGGCGGGTGCTGCGCTGGTACCACGGAATCAGGGAGGTCAACCGTGCCTGACCGCGATGTTCTGCTGCAGGTGGAGCACCTGCGCAAGGTCTACGAATCGGCCACCGGCGACGTCGAGGCGATCGGCGACGTCAGTTTCACCATGGACGCCGGTGAACTGCTCTGCGTCGTGGGGCCGTCGGGTTGTGGCAAGACGACCCTGCTGAAGTGTCTCGCCGGTCTGCTACGGCCGACGAGCGGCCGGGTCGAGATGCACGGGGCCCCGGTGACCGGCCCGAGCCCGGCGATGGCCGTCGTCTTTCAGGAGTACGGCCGCAGCCTCTACCCGTGGCTGACGGTTCGCGGCAACGTCGAGTTGCCGCTGCGCCACAAGCGGCTGTCCAGCGCGGCACGGGGAAAGCTGGTGGCCGACGCCCTCGACGCGGTGGGTCTGGGGCACGCCGCCCGTAGCCACCCGTGGCAGCTGTCCGGCGGGATGCAGCAGCGGGTGGCGATCGCGCGCGCCGTCGCGTACCAACCAGAGGTGCTGATCATGGACGAGCCGTTCGCCGCGGTCGACGCCCAGACCCGGGCGGACCTGGAGGATCTCGTCCGTGAGCTGCACACCTCACGCAACATGTCGATCGTCTTCGTCACCCACGACATCGACGAGTCGATCTATCTGGGCGAACGGGTCCTCGTGTTGTCCAGGTCGCCCACCTGGGTGCAGGAGGATCTGACCGTCGACCTCCCACCGGGCCGTGACCAGATCAACACCCGGGCGCTGCCCCGCTTCACGCAGCTGCGCACGCACGTGTACGACCAGATCCAACGGGCCAAACGGGGGCAGGCCGTAGCGCCATGATCGTACCGTCGATCGATCCGTCCGGGGGATGACCGTGCGCAGCCGTCAGCCGAAGCAGTTGCTGCTCGCCTTCTTCGGTGAGTACGTCGTCGACGACGATCCAGGTCCGATCCGGGCCAGCGCGTTGATCGGGGTGCTCGAAGGAGCCGGCGTCGCCGCCCCGGCGACCCGGGCCACCCTGGACCGGCTCGTACACAGCGGCATCCTCGCGCGGAGCAGAAGCGGTCGGGAGATCTCCTTCGCCCTGACCGGACACGGGTCAGCGGTCCTGCGCGAGGCGACGGACCGGGTCCGCGGCCCGCACCCGTTCGATCCGCAGGGCACCGGATGGACGCTGGTCACCTTCACCATCCCGGAGGGCCAGCGGACGTTCCGTCACCGGCTGCGGTCGACCCTCACCTGGGAGGGCTTCGCGCCGCTTCGCGACGGGTTGTGGCTGGCGCCCGGCGAGGTCGACCTCGCCGGCTCCCTGGAACCGCTGCGCCAGGATCTGCCGCCGAACACGGTGATCGCCTTCCACGCGCGGGAGTTCACGGATTTCCCGATCGCCGACAGCGTCCGCTCGGCGTGGGACATCGAGGCGATCCGGCGCGAACACCTGGCGTTCATCGAGGTCTGGGACGACCCGGGTGCGGTGACACAGGCGCCGAGTGCCCTGACGGTGCGGATGATGCTCGTCGCGGACTGGCTCGCGTTGCTGCGTGTCGACCCGAGACTGCCCCGCGAGTTCATGGACGAGGACTGGCCGGCGACGAGATCGACGCAGGTGTACCGGCAGGTGCACGAGCGGCTCGCCGCCGAGTCCGACGCGGAGTTCGCCGCGCTCGCCACCCGCCCCGGGCCTAGCCGCCGAACCGGGCCCGCAGGTCGGCCTTCCGCACCTTCCCCGACGCGGTCCGGGGCAGCTCGGTCACGATGACGACGTTCTTGGGCAGCTTGTAGCGGGCGACCTTGCCGTCCAAGTGGGCACGTACCACGTCGAGGTCGACGTCGGTGCCTTCCCGGACCGTCATGATCGCCCACGGCACCTCGCCCCACTGCGGGTCGGGCACCCCGATGACCGCGACCCCGGTCACCCCGTCCAGTTCACCGAGCAGGAGTTCGATCTCGGGCGGGTAGATGTTCTCGCCCCCGGAGATGATCATGTCCTTGAGCCGGCCGACGATGTAGAGGTAACCGTCGGCGTCCAGGTAGCCCAGGTCGCCGCTGCGGAACCAACCGTCCGCGGTGAACGACCGGGCTGTCTCCTCGGGCAGCCGGTGATAGCCGGCGAAGACGTTCGGGCCGGTGATCTCGATCTCGCCGACGGTGCCTGCCGCAGCCGGCTCGCCACGTTCGTCGGTGACCCGGACATCGGTGAAGAAGTGGGGCAGGCCGACGCTGCCCTGCTTCGCCCGGGTCATCGCCGCTGACAGCGCGGTGGCGCCCGGTGACGTCTCGGTCATCCCGTACCCCTGCGAGAAGGACAGGCCGCGTTCCTCGTAGGCGTTGAGAATGCGGGTCGGGACGGCCGACCCGCCGCAGGTGAGCTTCGTCAGCGTCGACAGGTCCGTCGACGCCCAGTCCGGATGGTCGGCCATCATCTGGTAGGTGGTCGGCACTCCACTGAGCATGGTCACCCGGTGCCGCTGGATCTGAGCGAGCGCCCGCCCCGGCTCGAACCGCTTCTCCAGCACCAGCGTGGCGCCCTTGAGCACGACCGGCAGCGCCCCCATACCCAGCGACGCGACGTGGAACAGCGGCGAGATCATCAGCGCGACGTCGGTGGAGACGACGTCGTAGTCGACGATGGTGTTGATCGCCACCCAGGTCAGGTTGCCGTGGGTCAGCACCGCGCCCTTGGCCCGGCCGGTCGTGCCCGAGGTGTAGATGATCGCGGCGGGGTCGTCCGGGGTGACGTCTGCGGCGTCGCCCGCTGTGGCATCACCCGGCAGCGAGTCGAGGCCGGGACGCTGCGCGGTGCCGACCCCGGTGACGACGACATGCCGGGTCGGTACGGTGCCGACGACCGGGGCCAGCCGGGGCGCGAACTCGGGATCGTGCAGGAGCACCGCGGCACCGCTGTCAGTGAGGACGTGAGCGATCTCGGGCGGCGCGAGCCGGGTGTTGACGGGTACGAACACGGCGCCCAGTTGGGCGGTGCCGAACATCGTCTGCAGGAACTCGGGACTGTTCTCGCCGAGGTAGGCGACGGAGTCTCCCTTGCCGACGCCGAGGTTCCGCAGCACTGCCGCGATCCGGTCCGCTCCGTCGGCGAACTGCCGGTAGGTGATGGCCGACTGTTCGCCGTACACGAGGGCGATCCGGTCCGGGGCGGTCCGGCGGCGCCTGGACAGCCAGGTGCCGATTCCGTGCTGATGCATCGGCGACCTCCTGGTGAGGGAGCGGACTACTGGAGAGGGAGCGGACTCCTGGTAGGGGATCGGACTCCTGGTGGGAGCCGACGGCGGGGCTCAGGCGTAGAAGCGGTACAGGCCCCGGGCGACGACCGCGGGTTTGGCCCCGCCCTCGATCTCGATCGTCTGGTCGACGGTGAGCTGGTACCCGCCGGAGACCTCGGTGACCTCGGCAATGACGGCCCGCATCCGTACTCGCGACCCGACCACCACCGGCGCGGGAAACCGCACCTTGTCGAGACCGTAGTTCACCTTCGTCGACACGCTCGTCACATCGAGCAGCTCCGTCCAGAACGGAACGGCAAGGGAGAGAGTCAGGAAGCCGTGGGCGATCGGCGCTCCGAACGGCCCCGCCTTCGCCCGCTCGGGTTCGACGTGGATCCACTGGTGGTCGTCGGTGGCGTCGGCGAACAGGTTCACCTGCTCCTGGGTGACCGTGCGGTAGGCGGTATATCCGAGGTCGGTGCCGGTGAGCTCACCGAGCTGCTGGAATTCGACAGTCGTCGTCACAGGATTCCTCTCGTCCTGGTCACCCGGTCAGGCGCAGCAGCCGGGCGGCGTTGTCCTTCAGGATGCCGGGGAGCACGTCGGGTTTGAGGTCGATGTTCGCCACGTCCCGGAGCCACCGGTCGGGGGTGAGCAGCGGATAGTCGGTGCCGAACAGTACCCGGCGCTTCAGGATCGAGTTGGCGTGGCGCACCAGCTCCGCCGGAAAGTACTTCGGGCTCCACCCGGACAGGTCGATCCAGGTGTTGGGTTTGTGTGTCGCCACCGACAGCGCCTCGTCCTGCCAGGGCACCGACGGGTGCGCCATGATGATCTGCAGATCCGGGAACTCGGCGGCCACCGCGTCGAGCAGGATCGGGTTGGACAGCCCGAGCCGCAGGCCGTAGCCACCGGGCAGGCCGGCGCCGATGCCGGTCTGCCCGGTGTGGAACAACGCCGGCACGCCAGCCTTCTCGATGAGGCTCCACAGCGGCGCGTACTCGTCGTGGCTCGGATCGAAGCCCTGCACTGTCGGGTGGAACTTGAAACCGCGTACTCCCTCGTCCTCGACGAGACGGGCGGCGAGTTCGAGGGCGGCGTCGCCGGTGCGCGGATCGACCGAGCCGAACGGGATGAGCACGTCCGCGTGGTCGGCGGCGGCTCGGGCGATCTCGCTGCTGGACAGCGGTGGGTGGGCCAGCTGGGTGCCGGCGTCAACGGTGAACACCACCGCGGCCATCTGGCGCTCCCGGTAGTACTGCGCCACGGCTTCGACGGCCGGCCGTGGGCCGTCGGTCCGGAAGTACTTCGACGCGGCCGCGACGAGCGGCTCGGGCAGCGAGGCGTGGCCGTGGCCGTCCACCTCGATGTGCACGTGCACGTCGATCGCGGTGATCGCGGCAAGGTCGATCGCGGGTTGGTACATGCTCGGGCGTCCTCCGTCCGGCCGCAGGTCAGGAGGCGTCGGTCCGGAACTCCTCGGGGAGTTCCGGGAAGCGTTCGCCGACGCTCTGCAGCGCGTCGGCGAACTGCGTCGGCCACGCGGCGGTCAGCGCGTCGTAGGACCAGCCACCTTCGTGGTACGCGGTCAGCGCGGCCTCCGGGTGGGTCCAGATCTGGATGCGGTCGCCGCCCACCCCGATGACCTGGCCGGTCACGCCGGCGGCGGCGTCGGAGCCGAGGAAGGCGATGAGCCCGGCCACGTCGTCGGCGGTACCGAACCCGAGATCGTGCCGGAAGAAGTCGGGCATCGGCTCGCCCTGGTCGGCGGCCCGCACAGCGGCGGCGAAGTAGGGGACGGTGGCGGTCATCGCGGTCGCGGCCACCGGCACGACCGCGTTGACGGTGATGCCGGCCCGCTTGAGCTCCAGCGCCCAGGTCCGCACCATGCCGACGATGCCGGCCTTGGCGGCGGCGTAGTTGGTCTGCCCGAAGTTGCCGCGCTGGCCGGTCGGGGAGCCGATGCAGATGATGCGCCCGCCCTCGCCGGCCTGCCGCAGGTGCCGGACGGTCTCCCGGACCGTGGTGAAGGTGCCCCGCAGGTGCACGTTGACGACGGTGTCGAAGTCCTCGTCGCTCATCTTCCACAGCACCGTGTCGCGTAGGATTCCCGCGTTGGTGACCAGGATGTCGAGTCGACCGAAGCGCTCGACCGCGGTGGCGACGAGGGCCTCGGCGGTCTCGGTGGGACCGACCGGTGCGACCAGCGCGACGGCGCGTCCGCCGGCCGCCTCGATCGCCGAGACGGCCTGGTCCGCGGCCTCGGCGTCGACGTCGTTGACCACCACGGCGGCACCCTGTCGGGCCAACTGCTGGGCGTAGGCCAGGCCGAGACCCTTGCCGGAACCGGTGACGATGGCGACTTTGCCGTCCAGGGACATCGGGAACTCCTTCGCGTCGCAGCCGATCGAATCACGAACCGTTGAGGAAGTCAATTATTGTCGAAGCTTGCTACCATGGCCGCCATGACCGCGAGCGAGAAGCCCCGGCCGGCGGGAACCGCCGGCCTACGGCACAGTCTTCTCGGCGAAGACCTCAGCTTCCTGCTCGCCCGAGCCAACGCCCTCAGCCTGACGGCGGCGAACTCGGCCCTCGCCGAACACGGTCTGAAGGCCCGCTCCTTCTCCGTCCTCGCGCTGGCCGTCTACGACACCCGCCCGACCCAGCGGGAGCTGGCCGAGTTCCTCCGCCTCGACCCGAGTCAGGTGGTCGCCCTCATCGACGACCTGGAGAAGCGTCACCTGGTCGAGCGGCGCACCGACCCCGCCGACCGGCGGGCCAACGTCCTGGTCGCCACCGACGCCGGCCGGGCGCTCTTCGCCCGGGCCCAGGAGTCCGCGCGGGCGGCCGAGGCCGACCTGCTGGCCGGCGTCACCCCCGAGGACCGGCAGCGGCTGGCACGGATCCTGCGGCTGCTGGCGTTTCCCGACTGACCGCGGCCGGGGTCGCCGCGGCTACCGGGCCCCGGGCCGGGCGACCGCCCGGGAGATCGCCCGCCCCGCCGCCTGCACCAGTGGGGCCAGTGCCACCGGGTCGGCCCGGTCGTAGGCCACCACCAGCGAGATCGCCGCCATCACCCCCTCCGGCCCGGTGATCGGCGCGGCGACCGACAGGGCGTCCATCGTCACCTGCCGGTCGCTCACCGCGTAACCGGCCCGCCGCACCCCGGCGAGTTGCCGGCGCAACGCCGCCGGATCGGTGACGGTCCGCTCGGTGTACCGCTCCAGCGCAGCACCGAGCACCTGCTCCTGCACCGGCACCGGCGCATGCGCGAGGAGCACCAGTCCGACCCCGGTGGCGTGCAGAGCGAAGCGGCCGCCGACGCGGGTCAGCACCGGCACCGCGTGTCGGCCGGCGATCCGCTCGACGAAGACGAGCTCCAGGTCCTGCCGTACGGCGAGCTGGACGTTCTCGTGGGTCACCTCGTACAGGTCCTCCATCACCGGCAGAGCGAGCTCCCGCAGACCCAGTCCGCGTGGCGCCAGCGAGCCCACCTCCCACAACCGCAGCCCGATCCGGTAACGGCCGTCCGCGCCGCGTTCCAGCGCGCCCCAGGAGACCAGCTCCGCGACCCGCCGGTGCGCGGTGGGTACCGGCAGTCCGGCCCGTCTGGCCAGCTCGCTCAGCGTCAGCGCCGGGTCGGCCGGGCTGAACGCGGCGAGCAGCGCCAGCACCTTGCTGGTGACCGACCGGCCGGGCTGCGTACCCATCCCGCCATCATCGCCGTCGGCCGGTCACAGCTCCAGTACGAGTCGGGGGGTACGTGACCGGGAGACACAGATCAGCATCGTGTCACCGGCGGCCCGTTCCTCCTCGGTGAGCAGACTGTCGCGGTGTTCGGGCACCCCGGCCAGTACCGTGGCCTCGCAGGTGCCGCAGGTGCCCTCGCGGCACGAGGAGAGCACCGCGACGCCGGCCTGCTCCACCGCGGCCAGGATCGACGTCCCGGGCGGCACGGACACCGTCCGGCCGGACAGCGCCAACTCCACCTCGATCGCGCCGTCGGTGTCCGGCCGGTCGCGGTCGCCCGCCCGGTCGCCGTCACCCTGGTCGATACCGTCACGCTGGTCGATACCGTCACCCTGGTCGACACCGCCGCCGCCCGACGGCGTGAACCGCTCCACCCGCAGGCTGCCCGCCGGCCACGCCCGGCACCGCTGCCCCACCGCTGCGATCAGCGCCTCCGGCCCGCAGCAGTAGACCAGCTCGTCACCCGGAGCATCGAGCAGTCCGGCCAGGTCGAGCAGGCCCGCCTCGTCCTGCGGGTACAGGCGTACCCGGTCGCCGTAGCGCTGCCGTAACTCGTCGGCGAACGCCATCGTGGCGCGGCTGCGTCCGCCGTACACCAGTCGCCAGTCGGCACCGGCGGCGTCGGCGGCGGCGACCATCGGCCGGATCGGGGTGATGCCGATGCCGCCGGCGATGAACAGGTACCGCTCCGCCGTGACCAGCGGGAAGTTGTTCCGCGGCCCGCGGACCAGCACCTGCGTGCCGGGAAGGAGCCCTTCGTGGACGTGCCGGGAGCCGCCCCGTCCGCCGGGTTCGAGCTGCACCGCGAGCTGCAGCGCGGTGCGGTCGTCCGGCTCACCGCAGAGCGAGTACGGGCGGACCAGACCCGGGCCCAGCAGCAGGTCCACGTGCGCACCGGGGGACCAGTTGGGCAGCTCACCGCCGGTCGGGTGGCGCAGGGTCAGCACGACGACGCCGGCCGCCACCTGCTCCCGGCCGGCGACCACCAGCTGCATCGTGGTCGGACCGTCAGCGCTCATGCCGGCACCGAGGTGCGACGGGCGGCATCCGCAGGCGTCCGCCGTGCCGCCGGCACCGCCTGCGGCGCGAGGTGGTCACGCGGGTGGTCGAGCAGCCACTGCCACAACTCGACCGGATCGTCGGCGGTCCGTTCGGCGCCGCAGTGGCAGGTGCCCCGCAGCGTATCGGTGCCGGGCAACCAGTGGATCCGGTACAGCCGGTCGCCGGTGGGCAGCCCGTCGGGGACGGTCACCGGGACGCCCCTACCGTCGGTGCTCCGATCATCCGTTCGATCAGGCGTCGAGCGGCGAGGCCACCGGTGTCGATGTTGATGCTGAGCTCCTGGTACCGCTCCGGTTCGGCGGCGATCACCTGCTCCAGGGTGTTCAGCGCGGTGACGTCCTGCATGACCACCGTGTGGTTGCTCTGGTAGAGGTACTCGCTGACCGACTCGTCGTCGACGGCGAAGTCCCGAGCCACCGCCCAGAAATCGTAGGTGGTGTGCTCGGTCGACGGGGTGATCGCGTAGACGATCTCGGCGTGGAACGCGGCACTGTCCGGGCCCTCGGCCGGTGGGTACACCCCCTGCGGGGCGATCCGGCTGTGCAGCAGATAGAGACACGGCGGGTGGTACTCGATGTCCTGCCACCGGGTGATCCGGCCCTGGATGCCGGTCGACCGGGCGTAGAAGGGCGGGCACTCCGCGTCGTCCATGTGCCGACTGACGTGGACGACGCCCTTCTCCTCGTCCACCGTCGTGGTGATCGGCGTGTTCGCCACCTCGGGTGTGCCGATGTAGCCGCCGTGCAGGTAGGTCTCGTGGGACAGGTCCATCAGGTTGTCGACCAGCAGGCCGTACCGTGCGTTCAGCGGTGCCATGCCGCGCACCACCGTGTATCCGGGGTCGTCCAGCCACGGCGCGCGGGGGATCGTCCCCGGGTCGGGCTCGGCGTCGCCGATCCACACCCACACCAGCGTGTCCTGTTCGACCACCGGGTACCCGGCGACCCGCGCGGTGCGTGGGATGCGCTGCTGGCCCGGCACGAAGACGCAGCTGCCGGTCGCGTCGTAGGTGAAGCCGTGGTAGCCGCAGACGATCGTGTCGCCGTCGAGGCGGCTCTGCGAGAGCGGGAAGCGTCGGTGCACACACCGGTCGGCGAGCGCCACCGCCGTGCCGGCGGTGGTGCGGTACAGCACCAACGGCTCACCCAGGACGGTGCGGGCGAGCAGCTCCCGTCCGACCTCGTTGCTGTACGCGGCCACGTACCACTGATTACGGGCGAACGGCATGTGACTGACCTCCCTGGCTCACGACGGCCGGACGGTCGTATGGTCCCGGATGGCCCAACGCACCCGGGACCCCCGCTTTCACCCAGTGGAAGCTCAGCTCGCCGACAGATGGATGGTCAGCGCACCTCGGAAGCAGTCCACCGGGGCGACGCGTTGGTGACCGGCACGGTCGGCCCGACCAGGTCGATCCGCCCCTGCGCCAACCGCTGTGCGCTGGTGCCCACCCAGATCTCGACCTCGCCGGGCTCGACCACCCGGGTCAGGGTGCGGTCGGCGAACGCCAGCCTGGCGGTGGGCACGGTCAGCTCGACCGTGACCGTCCGACCCGGTTCGAGATGGACCCTGCGGTAGCCGAGCAGCTGCGCCACCGGCCGGGTCACCGAGGCCACCACGTCGTGGCCGTAGAGCTGGACCACCTCGTCGCCGGCGACCGCCCCGGTGTTCGTCACCTGTACCGTCACCACCAGCGCCCCGTCGGTGGGCGCCGTCGCCGGCACGGTCAGCTCCGAGTAGGCGAACGTGGTGTAGGACAGCCCGTGGCCGAACTCCGCCGGTGGGGTCACCGACAGGTTGGTCACCTCGTTGCCCTCACCGAGCGCCGGGTGCAGGTACGAGTACGGCTGCGCCCCCGCCGATCGGGGCAGGCTGACCGGCAGCCGGCCGGACGGGTTGACCCGCCCGGAGAGCACCCCGGCGACCGCCGCCGCGCCCTCCTCCCCGGGGAAGAACGCCTGCACCACCGCGGCGCACCGGTCCAGTGCCCAACCGATCGCGTACGGCCGCCCGGTGAGCAGCACCAGGACCACCGGGGTGCCGGTGGCCAGCACGGCCTCGACCAGGTCGCGCTGCACCCCGGGCAGTTCCAGGTCGTCGGTGTCGCAGCCCTCGCCGACCGTGCCGCGGCCGAACAGCCCGGCCCGGTCTCCGACGACCAGTACGGCGACGTCGGCGGCGGTAGCGGCGGCGACGGCCGGCGCGAAGCCGGACCGGTCGGTGTCGTCGACGTCGCAGCCGTGCGCCCAGCTGACCAGTTCGGCGCCGAACTCGGCCCGTACCGCGTCGAGCACCGTCGGCACCTCGATCCCGGCCGCCACGCCAGGATGCTGCGGCAGTACGTGGTTGACGAACGAGTAGCACCCGAACAGGGCACTGGCCAGGTCGGCGTTCGGCCCGATCACCGCCAGTCGGCGACCCGCCGGCAGCGGCAGGACGTCCTGGTTGGAGACCAGAACGACGGACCGCTCCGCGAGTCGACTGGCGATCGCCCGGTGCTCGGGCGAGTCGAGGTCGATCTCCCGGGGCGGATCCTCGCTGAAGGTGGCGTCGAGCAGCCCCAGTTCCTGCTTCTGGCGCAGCACCCGCAGCACGGCCCGGTCGAGCAGCGCCTCGTCGACCTGGCCGGAGCGGACCGCCTCCGGCAGGGTCAGATAGGCGTCGCCGGTCGGCAGTTCGAGGTCGACGCCGGCGGTCAGCGCCTGGACCGCCGCCTCGGTGTGGTCACTCGCGACGTGGTGCAGCAGCTTGAGGAACGCCACCCCGAAGTAGTCCGCAACCACCACACCGTCGAACCCCCACCGGTCCCGCAGCACCCCGGTGAGCATGGCCGGGTCGGCGGCGACCGGCACCCCGTCGATCTCGGCGTACGAGTGCATGACCGAGCGGGCGCCACCGTCGAGCAGCGCCATCTCGAACGGGGGCAGCAGCACGTCGGCGACCTCCCGCGGACCGGCGTGCACCGGAGCGAAGTTGCGCCCGGCCCGCGATGCGGAGTAGCCGACGAAATGCTTCAGGGTGGCGTGCACCCCCTGGGACTGCAGACCCCGGATGTACGCGGTGCCGATCGTGCCGACGAGGTACGGATCCTCGGCGATGCACTCCTCGACCCGGCCCCAACGGGGGTCGCGGATCACGTCGAGCACCGGTGCGAGGCCCTGGTGCACGCCGAGGGTCCGCATCGACGAGCCGATCGACGCCGCCATCTCGGCGACCAGGTCGGGATCGAAGGCGGCTCCCCACGCCAGCGGTGTCGGGAAGGTCGCCGCCTGCCACGCGGAGAGGCCGGTCAGGCACTCCTCGTGGACGATCGCCGGGATGCCGAGCCGGGTCCCCGTCACCAGCTCGGACTGGAACTTCCACAGCCAGGCCGCACGCGCCGCCGGGTCGACGGGGCGGGTGCCGTACGCCCGGGTGACGTGGCCGAGCCCGTGCCGGGAGAAGTCCTCGAGCCGGGCGGCCGCGCCGAACTCACCCTGCATCGGGGCGACCGACTCACCGTCCTCCTTCTCCCAGAAGCCGACCAGCTGCGCGACCTTCTCCTGGACCGTCATCCGGTCCAGCAGGTCCCGGACGCGGGCCTCGCCGTCGGGTACGTTCCGCCGGTCGGGCCGCTCCGGCCGGTCGTGGTGCGGACCGGTCTGCACCGGCTCGCCCCCGTCCACCGTCGCGCGGACCTCAGTCATGCTGTGCCTTTCTTTGTCGTGCGCGTGCCACGTCGTCGCGGGCACGGCCGTGTACGTACCGGGCCGGTCAGCCCTTGACGGCACCCTGCAGACCCCCGACGATCTGTTTCTCGGCGATCGTGAAGAACAGCAGCGCCGGCAGCATCGCCATCGAGGTGAAGGCGAGAATCCCGGCGGTGTCCGAGGTGTACTGACTGGAGAAGTTCTGCACGCCCAGCGGCAGGGTGTGCTGGTCGGCGTCACCGAGGACGAGCAGCGGCAGCAGGAACGCGTTCCAGCTCGTCACGAACGCCAGGATCCCGACGGTGACCAGCGCGGGACGCGACAGCGGCAGCATGATCCGCCACAGGAAGCCGAGCCGCCCCGTACCGTCGATCGCCGCCGCGTCCTCCAACTCGCGGGGCACGGCGGTCAGGAACGGACGCAGGATCACGATCGTGAGCGGCAGCGCGAAGGCGATCTGCGGCAGGATCACCGCGAAGTACGAGTTGATCAGGTTCATGTCGCGCAGCATCAGGTAGAGCGGCAGGATCGCCGCCCCGGCCGGGAAGAGCAGACCGAGGGTGAAGAAGGTGTAGAGGACCTCCCGCCCACGGAAGGTGTACCGCGCCAGCACGAACGCGGCGCAGAGTCCCAGCGTCACGACGCCGAGCGTCGTGCCGAAGGCGACGATCGCACTGTTGACGGTCTGCAGCCAGAAGTCGCTCTCGGTCATCACCCGGACGTAGTTGTCGACCACCCATGGATCGGGCAGCGCGGCCGGGTCGGCGATGATCTGTGGAGTGGTACGGAAGCCACCGATGATCACGTAGATCACCGGAACGATCGACACCCCGGCCACCGCGAGAGCCAACGCGTAGGTGAGCGGACTGCCCCACGATGAATCCCGGCGGCGCTTGGCGCGGGGAGCGGCGACTGCGGTCACGGTCAGTTCCTCCTTCCGGTCACTGCGCCCTCGATGTCCCGGCGGAGGAGGAAGCGCTGGAACAACAGCGCCGCGACGAACGAAATCGCGAACAGGATCACGGCGATCGCGTTGCCGTAGCCCCACAGCCGGGCGAAGAAGCCATTGTCCACCATGTAGGTCGCCATCGTGGCCGAGGCGCCCAACGACCGGACCGCGGGCACCGAGGTCACCCAGATCACGTCGAAGACCTGCAGCGAGCCGATCATCGACAGGAACATCCAGATCCGGATCGTGGGCCCCAACAACGGCAGGGTGATGTGGCGTTGAATCTGCCACCAGCCGGCCCCGTCGATCTCGGCCGCCTCCGTCAACTCGGTCGGCACGTTGGACAGACCGGCGAGCAGCAGGATGATCGCGAAGCCGACGTACTTCCAGGTGAGGACGAACAGCAGGGTCCAGATCACCAGGTCGAGGTCGGCGAGCCAGGGCCGTACCAGGGCGCCCAGCCCCACCGATCGCAGCAGCGCGTCCGCGGTGCCGCCGTCGGTCAGCAGCAGCTTCCACATGATGCCGGCGGTGACCTCGGCCAGCACGTAGGGCACGAAGACCAGCAGGCGGAACACCGTACGGCCGCGGAACGGCCGGTTCAGCAGCAGCGCGATGCCCAGGGCGATGGGACCCTGCACCACCAGCGATCCGATCACGATGAACGCGTTGTTGCGCAGCGCGTCCCGGAAGATCGGGTCCTGGAAGGCGAGCACGTAGTTGTTCAGGCCCACGAAGTCGGTGGGCGGCCCAACCCCACGCCACCGGAACAGGCTGTAGTAGAACGCGAAGCCCATCGGGACCAGCACGAAAATCACGTAGACGATCACCGCCGGGGTGGTCAGTCCGATGATCTCGTACCACTTGCGTCGGGTCTCGGCCGCGCGGGACGAACGGCGCCCGGCACGCCGGACCCCCGCCGGGGGCGCGGTGGCGCCGCCGGCGGGGCTCGGGTTTCGGCTGATCGTGGTCACTTGCTTGCGGCCGACTTCATTGCCGTGACGACGTCTTCGGGCGAGCCGTTACCGGCGAAGATCGCGACGATCGCGTCGTTCATCGCGCTGCCGACGGTGCTGCCGAAGGCCGTGTCCAACCAGAGCTGGACGTAGCTGGCGTCGGTCGTGGCCTGCAGGATCGACTGGAGCGCGGGGTCGGTCACGGCCGCCGCCGCCTCCGGGGCCACGGGCAGACCGGTGCCGGTCTCGGCGTAACCCGTCTGCACCTCGGGGCTGACGATGTACTTGAGGAACTCGACGCACTCCGCCGGAGCGTTCTTGGCGCAGGCGAAGCCGTCACCGCCACCGAGGGCCGCGGCCGGGTCACCGGCGGAGCCGGCGATCGCCGGAACGGGGAACCAGCCGATGAACTCGGCGAGCGCCTCCGGGTCGGAGGCGACCGTGTCCAGCGTGCCGCGGTTCCAGTCGCCCATCAGCTCCATGGCGGCCTGTCCGTTGGCGAGCAGCCCGTTGGCGCTGGTCGGGTCGTTCTGACCCGGGGTGGCGATGAAGTTGTCCTGGAACGGCTCGGTGGCGATGAAGGCCTGCAGGTCCTCACCGGCCTTCACCCAGCACGGGTCGTCGAAGTTCAGCTCCGTCGTGGCCGACCGGAGGGTCTCCACCGAGCAGGCACGCAGGGCGAAGTTGTACCACCAGTGCGCGGCCGGCCACTTGTCGCCGGCGCCGAGCGCGATCGGGATGACGTCGATCGCCTTGAGCTTGGTGACCGCGTCGTTGAGCTCGTCGAAGGTGGCCGGGGGAGCGTCGATGCCGGCCTGGTCGAACAGGTCCTTGTTGTACCAGATGCCTTCGATGCCCATCCGGTACGGCAGGCCGTACTGTCGGCCGTCGGCCTGCCAGATCTCCACCGAGGAGCCGATGTTCTCGACCTCGGCCTGCACCTGGTCGGTGATGTCCTTGAGGTAGTCGGCCTCGGCCTGCTCGCGCAGCTCGCCGCCGCCCCAGGCCTGGAAGATGTCCGGCGGGTCGTTGCTCAGCAGGGCGGCGGGCAGCCGGGTGCGCTGCAGCTGGTTGGTCTCGATCGCCTCGATCTCGATCGTGACGGTCGGGTGGAGCGCGGAGAAGTCGTTGGCGACCTTCTCCCAGTACTCCTTGCCGGGCCCGTCCTGGGAGGCGTTGTGCCACCAGGTCAGGGTCACCGGGTTCTCGTACAGCTCGCCAGCGGGCTCGGTGCTGTCGTCACCGTTGCTGCATCCGGCGGCTAGCAGGGAGCTGGTCAGAAAGAGCGCTAGGACGGCGCCTGCGCGGCGCGGTATTGCCATCATGATCTCCTCGACTGGTCAGTCGGGTGCTTGGCCTGTCGGGGAGTTTTACAGCCGCGTAACGCGGTGTCAATCGGTATCGATAACGTTTTCGACTCGGCGGTGACGCGCCGCCGTCGGACCCCTATCATCGTCGGCGTGGAGTTCTCGCAGCGTGTGAAGATGTCGGACGTGGCCCGGGCGGCCGGCGTCTCCGTGGCGACGGTATCGAAGGTCGTCAACGGTCGTTACGGCGTTGCGCAGGCGACGGTCGAGCGGGTGCAGCAGGTCATCCACCAGCTGGGGTACGAGGCGAGTCTGGGCGCGCAGAGCCTGCGCAGCCATCGCACCAACGTGCTGGGGATCCTGGTGGCCGAGTTCGAACCCTTCTCCACCGAGCTGCTCAAGGGCGCCTCCAAGCAGGTCGCCGGCACTGGCTACCAACTGCTGGCCTACTCCGGCGGGGACGGGGCCGGCACGGCCGTCGGCTGGGAACGCCGGTCGCTGGCCCGGCTCTCCGGCACGCTCATCGACGGTGCCGTGATCGTCACGCCGACCGTGGTGGAGACCAAGCAGGGTTTCCACGTGGTGGCGGTCGACCCGCACACCGGCCCGTCCGGTCTACCGACCGTCGACTCCGACAACTTCGCTGGCGCCATCCTGGCGACCAACTACCTGCTCTCCCTCGGCCACCGCCGGATCGGGCACATCACCGGCCGGACCGACCTGGAGTCGGCACGGCTGCGCGAAGCGGGCTTCCGGCAGGCGATGGCCGACGCGGGCGTCCCGGTGGACGAGACCCTGGTGCGGGTCGGTGGATTCCGCATCGAGAGCGCCGCCGGCGCCGCGGCCGAACTGCTGGCCCTGCCGGACCGGCCGAGCGCCATCTTCGCGGGCAACGACCTGTCGGCGATCTCCACGCTGAACGTCGCTCAGGAGATGGGTCTGGCGGTGCCCGACGACCTGTCGGTGATCGGGTTCGACAACATCCCAGAGTCGGCGTCGGTCGAGCCGCCGCTGACCACGATCATGCAGCCCCTGCAGCGGATGGGGGCGGAGGCGTTGGGTCTGCTCGTCGACCTGATCGCCGGCGTCGAGCGGGACACCCACATCCGGCTGCCGACCGAGCTGGTGGTCCGCGCGTCGTGCCGTCCCCACCATCCGCCGTACGGCGCGGGCGTCCCGGCCGCCGCAGCCACTCCGGACGGAGCCACCGCAGCACCGGCATCCGCCCAGGTCGGGCCCACCGCGCCGGCACCTGCCGCCGCGCCGAGCACGCTGGCCTGAGGTCCCGGCGAGACGTCCGGCCGCCACCGGTGGCGCAACCGCATTGAGTGACATGGTCATTACTTTGTCGGACGCCCTATGGTGTTTCCGGCCGGCAGGCGTAAAGGTGATCCTGTCGGAGTCGCATCAGCGACGCGTGGATCGTAGGCGTACCGGAGGGCCGATCGGGTGTTCAGCCGCATTGCCATCGTCAACCGTGGTGAGGCCGCGATGCGGCTCATCCACGCCGTCCGGGAGCTGGCTGCCGAGACCGGGGCGCGGATCGAGACCGTCGCCCTGTACACCGACGTCGACCGTACCGCGACGTTCGTCCGTGAGGCGGACATCGCCTACGACCTCGGGCCGGCGTCCGCCCGGCCGTACCTCGATCTGACGGTCCTGGAACGCGCCCTGGTGGCGACCGGCGCCGACGCGGCGTGGGTCGGCTGGGGTTTCGTCGCCGAGTCCCCGGCGTTCGCGGAGCTGTGCGAGAAGACCGGCGTCACCTTCGTCGGACCGAGCGCGCACGCGATGCGGCAGCTCGGCGACAAGATCGGCGCGAAGCTGATCGCCGAGGAGGTCGGCGTGCCGGTCGCCCCGTGGAGCCGGGGCGCGGTCGAGACCCTGGAGGCCGCCGTGGCGGCGGCGGGTGGCATCGGCTACCCGCTGATGTTGAAGGCGACCGCCGGTGGCGGCGGGCGCGGCATCCGGGTGATCACCAACGAGGCCGAGCTCGTCGACGCGTACGAGCGCACCAGCCAGGAAGCCGCCCGCGCGTTCGGTAGCGGCGTCGTGTTCCTGGAACGGCTGGTCACCGGTGCCCGGCACGTGGAGGTCCAGGTGATCGCCGACGGTCAGGGCACCGCCTGGGCACTCGGCGTACGGGACTGTTCGGTGCAGCGGCGCAACCAGAAGGTGATCGAGGAGTCGGCGTCGCCGGTGCTCAGCCCGGCGCAGGCCGCCGACCTCAAGGCGTCGGCCGAACGGCTCGCCGTCGCGGTCGGCTACCGGGGCGCGGCGACCGTCGAGTTCCTCTACCACCCCGGTGACCGCATGTTCGCGTTCCTCGAGGTCAACACCCGGCTGCAGGTGGAGCACCCGATCACCGAGTCCACCACCGGATTCGACCTGGTCAAGGCGCAGCTGCACGTGGCGTCGGGCGGTCGGCTGGAGGGCGACCCGCCGGTGGAGCGCGGGCACGCCGTCGAGGCCCGGCTCAACGCCGAGGACCCGGACCGCGACTTCGCGCCCTCGCCGGGCCGGATCGCCCGGCTGGACCTGCCCGCCGGGCCCGGGATCCGGGTGGACACCGGGGTCAGCGAGGGCGACACCATTCCCGCCGCCTTCGACTCCATGATTGCCAAGATCATCGCGTACGGACGGGACCGTGACGAGGCGCTCGGCCGGCTGCGCCGGGCGATGGCGAACACCACCGTGATCATCGAGGGCGGTGCGACGAACAAGAGCTTCGTGATCGACCTGCTCGATCAGCCCGAGGTGATCGACGCCAGCGCGGACACCGGGTGGATCGACCGGGTCCGCGGTGAAGGCCGGCTCGTCGCGCACCGGCACGTCGCCGTCGCCCTCGCCGCTGCCGCGATCGAGGGCTACGAGGCCGACGAGCGCGTCGAACGGCAGCGACTGCTGGCCACCGCGTCCGGCGGACGTCCACAGGTGCAGCACGCCAGCGGCCGACCGGTGGACCTCAAGCTGCGCAGCGTCGGCTACCGGGTACGGGTGGCGCGCACCGGCGCGTACCGGTTCCGCGTCGGCATCGAGGTGGCAGACGTCGTGCACAGCGCCGACGTCGAGCTGGACCGTTTCGACCGGCACACCGGGCAGATCGTCGTCAACGGCAGCCGACACCGCCTGGTCACCGGAACGCACGGGCCGGTGCACCTGATCGAGGTCGACGGGGTGACTCACCGGGTCAGCCGCGACGAGGGTGGCGTGCTCCGCGCACCGATGCCCGCCCTGGTCGTCGCCACCCCGGTGCCGGTCGGCGCCGAGGTCGAAGCGGGCACACCGGTGCTGGTACTCGAGGCCATGAAGATGGAGACGGTGCTGCGGGCACCGTTCAAGGCCCGGCTGAAGGAATCCGCCGTGTCGGTCGGAAACCAGGTCGAGGCGGGTGCACCGCTGCTGAGGTTGGAGCCGGTCGCGGACGACGCGGCAGCCGGTCCGGAGACCGGGCCGGCCGCGCCCGTCGAGCTGGACATGCCCGCCGCATCCGGGGCGCTCCCACCGGCCGAACGGTGCCGTCGGGGTCAGGAGGGTCTGCGCGGACTGCTCCTCGGCTTCGACGTCGACCCGCACGACGACCGCCGCGTCCTCGACGACTATCTCGTCGCGCGCCGGGCCGCCGCCGAGGACGGCGACCGGCCGTTGGCCGCTGAGATCGATCTCATCGAGGTCTTCGCCGACCTCGCCGAGCTGAGCCGCAACCGGCCGACCGATGCCGACGGCGGTGACGGGCACGTCCACAGCGACCGCGAGTACTTCCACACCTACCTGCAGAGCCTCGACGTCGAACGGGCCGGCCTGCCGGACGCCTTCCAGACCAAGCTCGCCAAGGCGCTCAGCCACTACGGCGTCACCGATCTGGAGCGCTCCGCCGATCTCGAAGCCGCTGTTTTCCGGATCTTCCTCGCACTGCAGCGTGCCGCCGCCGACGCCACGGTCGTCGCCACACTGCTGCGCGCGTGGCTGCGGGAGCCGCCGCCCGGCCAGTCGTTGCACGAGCCCGCCGGTCTCGCCCTGGAGCGACTGGTCGCCGCCACGCAGGTCCGCTTCCCGGTAATCGCCGACCTTGCCCGAGGCGTGGTGTTCGCCTGGTTCGCCCAGCCGTTGCTGCGCCGCAACCGGGCCACCGTCTACGCCCGGGTCCGCGCGCACCTGCGTCACCTGGACGCCCATCCGGACACGCCGGAGCGCGCCGAACGCATCGCCGACATGGTCCGCAGCACCGAACCGCTGGTCCGGCTACTCGGCCAGCGGATCGTCCGTGACCACCTCGACAACGCGGTCATGCTGGAGGTGCTGACCCGCCGGTACTACGGAAACAAAGGGCTCACCGCGGTCCACGCCCACCAGGTCGCCGGCTGCACCTTCGTGGTCGCCGAGCGGGCGGACTCGAGCGTGGTCACCGCCGCCGTGGCCATCGATGCCCTGGGCACCGCCCTCGACGGACTCGCGGAGCTTGCCGGTGGCCGGGAGTCCATCGACGTCGATATGTATCTCGCCTGGGAGAACCAGCCGGAGGACTTCGACGCGATGGCGGCGGCGCTGCTCGAGGTTGTCGTCGCGCACCCGCTGCCGCCGCAGGTCCGCCGGGTGACCACCACCATAGCGGGCCGCGCCGGCGCGGTGATGCACCACCACTTCACGTTCCGCCCGTCGAGCCGGGGAATGGTCGAGGAACGGCTGATCCGCGGCCTGCACCCATACATCGCGCAGCGCATGCAGCTGGAACGGCTGCGCAAGTTCGACCTGACCCGGCTGCCCTCGCTGGACGAGGAGGTCTACCTTTTCCAGTGCGTCGCGCGGGAAAACCCGTCGGACCAGCGTCTCGTCGCGTTCGCGCAGGTACGCGACCTGACTCAGCTGCGTGACCACGATGGACGCCTGGTGTCGCTGCCGACCACCGAGGACACCGTCGCGGCCTGCCTCGACTCGATCCGCCGGGCCCAGTCGCGCAGACCGTCGAAGACCCGCTTCACCACCAACCGGATCGTGATCTACGTCTGGCCGCCGAACGACCTCACCCGCCAGGAGATGGAGATGATCGCCGGGCGGATGCGCCCGACGACCGCGGGCGCCGGACTGGAAGAGATCCTGTTCATCGGGCGCCAACGGGACCGGGTGACCGGCGAGCTGACGAAGATGGCGGTACGAATCGCCTTCGACGCCACCGGCGGCGCCGAACTGGTCGTCGGCGAGCCGCCGGTCGAGCCGGTCGAGCCGTTGGACGACTACCGGCTGAAGGTGCTGCGGGCGAGCAGCCGCAACACGGTGTACCCGTACGAACTGACCGGCCGGCTCGGCGACTTCGTCGAGCACGACCTCGACGCCGACAACGCGTTGGTGCCGGTCGACCGGCCGAAGGGGGGCAACAGCGCGGCGATCGTCGCCGGTGTGGTCAGCACGACCACCACCCGTCACCCCGAGGGCGTCACCCGGGTCGTGCTGTTCGGCGATCCCACGAAGTCGCTCGGCGCCCTGTCCGAGCCGGAGTGCCGCCGGATCATCGCGGCCCTGGACCTGGCCGAGCGGATGCGGGTGCCGGTGGAGTGGTACGCGTTGTCCGCCGGGGCCCGGATCTCCATGGAGTCGGGCACCGAGAACATGGACTGGGTGGCCGCCGCGCTCAAACGGATCGTCGAGTTCACCCAGGCCGGTGGTGAGATCAACATCGTGGTCGCGGGCATCAACGTCGGTGCCCAGCCGTACTGGAACGCCGAGGCGACGATGCTCATGCACACCAAGGGCATCCTGGTGATGACGCCGGACTCGGCGATGGTACTCACCGGCAAACAGTCGCTGGACTTCTCCGGCGGGGTGTCCGCCGAGGACAACTTCGGCATCGGCGGCTACGACCGGGTGATGGGTCCGAACGGGCAGGCGCAGTACTGGGCGCCGAGCCTGACCGCCGCGCGGGACGTGCTGCTCGCCCACTACGACCACACGTACGTCGTACCGGGCGAAACCGGGCCCCGGCGGGCGACCACCACCGACCCCACCGACCGCGACGTCTCCACCTTCCCGCACACGGTGGCCGGCAGCGACTTCACCACTGTCGGTGAGATCTTCTCGGCCGAGGCCAACCCGGACCGCAAGAAGCCGTTCGACATCCGGACCGTGATGCGGGCGCTGGCCGACCAGGACCACCCGGTGCTGGAACGCTGGGCGGGGATGGCCGACGCGGACACCGCCGTCGTGCAGGACGTGCATCTCGGCGGCATCCCCGTCTGCCTGCTCGGCATCGAGTCGCGGACGGTGCCGCGGCGTGGTTTCCCGCCCACCGACGGTCCGGACACTTACACCGCCGGCACGCTGTTCCCGCAGTCGTCGAAGAAGGCGGCTCGGGCGATCAACGCGGCCAGCGGTAACCGGCCGCTGGTGGTGCTGGCCAACCTATCGGGCTTCGACGGCTCGCCCGAGTCGATGCGCAAGCTGCAGCTGGAGTACGGCGCCGAGATCGGCCGGGCGATCGTGAACTTCCGTGGGCCGATCGTGTTCTGTGTGATCTCGCGGTACCACGGCGGCGCGTTCGTGGTCTTCTCGAAGGCGTTGAACCCCGCCATGACGGTGCTCGCGCTGGAAGGTTCGTTCGCCTCGGTGCTCGGTGGCGCTCCCGCCGCCGCAGTGGTGTTCTCCGGCGACGTGGACGCCCGTACCGCGCGCGACCCGCGAATCCGGGACCTGGAGGCGCGGGTGGCCGCGGCGGCCGGGACCGATCGCGCCGCGTTGGCCGCCGAGCTCGACGAGTTGCGCTCGTCGGTACGGGCGGAGAAGCTGGGCGAGGTGGCCACCGAGTTCGACCGGATCCACGACATCCGGCGCGCCGTGGAGGTGGGCTCGGTGGATGCCGTCATCGGCGCCGCCGAACTGCGCCCGCGGATCATCGCCACCATCGAATCCCGGCTGCGGGAGGGGCGGTGACAGCGAACCTTCCGACCGGGCGGTAGGATTGTCGGGCTCCGAGTGGAGCGGGAAGCGGAGGCCACCGATGGCTCGTGCGACGTCCAACCGCCCGGCGGCGACCCGGCGCAGGCAACGCTGGGCCGACGGCTACGACCCGGAGAACACCCGCAAGTCGTTGATCGCCAGCGCGCTGGAACTGTTCGGGCGTCGGGGTTTCGACCGGACGTCGGTACAGGAGATCGCCGACCAGGCCGGGCTGACCAAGGGTGCCTTCTACCACCACTTCGAGAGCAAGGACGACCTGCTGCGGCACATCCAGGAGGAGTACCTGGAGGCGCAGCTGGCCGCGATCCAGCAGATCGAGGCTGGCAGCGACGACCCGGCGGTACGGGTGGCGGAGCTCATCCGGTTCAGCCTGACCAGCGTGGCCGAGTACCGGGCACACGTGACGATCTTCTACCAGGAGCGGCGGTACCTCACGGGAGACATGTTCGCCGAGGTGACGCGCAAGCGGGACGCGGTGGAGGCGGCCTTCGCCGGCATGATCTCCGACGGTATCGCCCGTGGTGTCCTCCGCGCGGACATGGACCCGCGGATCGTCACCTTCGGGCTGGTGGGCATGTGCGCCTGGGCGTACCAGTGGCTCAACGTCGACGGTCCGCTCAGCATCGACGAGGTGGCGCGCCAGTTCAGTGCGATGGTGCTCGATGGTCTCCGCTGAACCGGGTGGGGCCGGTCAGCCGGCGAGCAGCTGGCGGGCCATGACGACCCGTTGCACCTGGTTGGTGCCCTCGTAGATCTGGGTGATCTTGGCATCGCGCATCATCCGTTCCACCGGGAAGTCACGGGTGTACCCGTAGCCGCCGAGCAGTTGGACGGCGTCGGTGGTGATCTTCATCGCCGCGTCGGAAGCGAAGCACTTGGCTGCCGCGCCGAAGTAGGTCAGGTCCGGCTCGCCCCGCTCGGACCTGCCAGCGGCCGCGTAGGTGAGCTGCCGTGCCGCCTCCAGGGTCATGCCCATGTCCGAGAGGAGAAACTGGACCCCCTGGAAGTCGGCGATGGCCCGGCCGAACTGCTGTCGTTGCCGTACGTAACCCAGGGCGTAGTCCAGCGCGCCCTGGGCGATGCCCAGGGCCTGAGCGGCGATGGTGACCCGGGTGTGGTCCAGCGTCCGCATCGCCGTCGCGAAGCCGGTTCCCGGCGCGCCGATGATCCGGTCCGCCGGGAGGCGGACGTTGTCGAGGTACACCTCGCGGGTCGGGGATCCTTTGATGCCGAGCTTGCGCTCCGGTGCGCCGAAGCTGACCCCGGGATCGGACCTCTCCACCACGAAGGCGGAGATGCCGCGCGAGCGTGCCGCCGGGTCGGTGACGGCGAAGACCGTGTAGTACTCGCTCAGTCCGGCGTTGGTGATCCAGCGTTTGACCCCGTTGAGCACCCAGGAGTCGCCGTCGCGTTCGGCGCGGGTCCGCATGCCGGCCGCGTCGCTGCCGGCGTCGGGTTCGGACAGGCAGTACGAGAACATCGCCTCGCCTCGGGCGACCGGTGGAAGATACCGCTGCTTGAGGTGCTCGCCGGCGGCGAGCAGCAGCGGCATTGTCCCGAGCTTGTTGCCGGCCGGGATCAGTGACGAGGTGGCACACGCCCGCGCCACTTCCTCGATGACGATCGCGGTGGCGAGGGCGTCCGCACCGGCGCCGCCGTACTCGACGGGGATGTGCGGGGCGTGGAAGTCGGCGGCGCGCAGCGCGTCGTAGGAGGCCTGCGGAAACTCGGCGTTCTCGTCGGCGGCCGCCGCGTGCGGTGCGACCTTGTCGTCGCACACCTGTCGTACGGCCTCCCGTACGGCGGCGTGCTCATCCGGCAGCTGGTACGCCTCGAACACCACGGAACCTCCCTGCTCAGCGATCCGGAATCTGATGATACCATCCGGTCGGAATGAAGAGGGCCGCCGATGGCCCGTTCGCCAACTGGAGTGACCATGCGAACCGCATCACGGACGATCGTGCGTAGCCCGGGTGACCTGCTCGACCTGGTCGGCACGGAGCTGGGGGCCAGTGCGCCGCAGGTGGTGACCCAGCGGCAGATCGACCAGTTCGCCGACGTCACCGGGGACCACCAGTGGATCCACGTCGACGTCGAGCGGGCGCGGTCCGGCCCGTTCGGCACCACCGTCGTGCACGGATTCCTGACCCTGGCGCTCGTCCCGCGCCTGCTCGCGGACATCCTCGAGGTGCAGACCTTCGCAATGGGCGTCAACTACGGGCTGGACCGGGTCCGGTTCGTCCGGCCGTTGCCGCCCGGTGTGCCGATCCAGGGCACCGCGACGCTGGTGTCGGCCCAGCCGATCGCCGCCGTCCCCGGTACCGGGGACGGCGTGCAGGCCAAGGCCTCGGTGACAGTGGAGTTCGCCGACCAGTCGACTCCCTGCTGCGTGGCCGAGATCCTGTTCCGGTACTACAGCTGATCCACGTCGGCCGCTGCTACCGGCACGCGTCGGCGTTCGGCGACGGCGGGCGTCCCCACCCCGCTCACTCGGTCGCGGTGGCCGACGGACTGACGAACCGCCCCCGGTAGAACGACAACGCCGGCACGCTCGTCGGCTTCAGATGCACGTGGTCGATGTCGAGCAGGAAGATGACATGGTCACCGCTGGTGATCACCTCGTCGCGTCGTCCGGCGAGCACCGCCGGTGTGCCGGGCAGCAGCGGAACCCCGTCCGGACCGGGCAGCCAGGACACTCCGGCGAGTTTCTCCGCGCCGGTCAGACCGGACGTGGCGAACCGGCGCGCCACGTCCTCCTGGTCCCGGCTGAGGATGTGGATGGCGATCCGTTCGGATCCGACCAGGGTCGGGAAGCTGGACGAGGAGCTAGTCACGCAGAACAGCACCTTCGCCGGCTGCAGCGAGACCGAGGTGAACGAGTTCACGGTCAGCGCGGCGACGTCGCCCTGGGCGGTGATCGCGGTGACCGCGGTGACGCCGGTGGGGAAGTGACCACACACCTGACGGAACTCCGTCGAGTCGAACAGTGGCTCGGCCGTCATCGGGAGGTCACCGCCTGGGGGAGGAGTCGTGCCCGGGGCGCAGGCCGCCATCGAGCTGGATGAGGCAAAGTGAATGGCCGCCGGGATCCTTCACCAGGTGAAGACGTCCGTACGGGCTCCGGACCGGACCGACGGTCGGCGTCCCGCCGAGCGCGCAGACCCGCCGCAGCGCGTCGTCCAGGGAATCCACGGCGAAGTAGGTGATCCACTTCGCCGGGATCAGGTTCGGCCATTCGTTGTCGAGTGCCAGCACGCCGGCGACCGCGACGTCGCCGAGCATCAGCAGGGTGTACGGGCGGGCGGTAGGCGTGTCTGTCGTCCGCCGGGTGACGTAGCCGAACAGGGACCGGTAGTAGCTCACCGAGGCGGCGGGCTCCCCGGTGTTCAATTCGTTCCAGCACAGTGCGCCGACCGAGTTGAGCAGTTGCACACCGGTGCGCGACTCGCCCTGGTAGAGGCCGAACGCGGCGCCGAACGGGTCGATGACGACGGCGCCGGTGCCGGCGGCCGGCAGATATCGCGGCGGGGTGACCAGCTCGCCGCCGAGCTGGACCGCCCGGGAGGCGCTCCGACTGACGTCGTCGACCGCGAAGTAGACGATCCAGCCCCGTGGCCGGCCGGCGTGCAGCGCGGCGGCGTCGGAGATGCCGGCCACGTCGCGTCCGTCGATGCCACACATCCGGTAGGTGGTGGCACCGAGCCGTTCGGCACGCACCGTCCAGCCGAGTAGTGCCCGGTAGAAAGGTTCGACCTTGTCCGGATCGGGGGTGGCCAACTCCACCCAGACGGCCTCGCCAGCCTGGAACCGACCGCTCATCGGTCCGCCCCGCGCGCGGCGACACCGGCGACGATGGTGCGCGCCGAGACGTCGTAGGCGTGATCTGGCCGGCCGGTGGCCCGGCTCGACTCGACGACCTCGACCACCGCTCGCAGCGTGTGGCCGGGTACGGCGAGCAGCGTCTCGACAAGAGCTTCGGTCGCGCGGTCGAGATGGTCGTCGGCGACGACCTCGGCGACCAGCCCCCAGGCGAGCATCTGGTCGGCGGACGCGGTCGTGGCCCCGGTCAGCAGGTGGTAGGCCTGTGGGCGGGGTAGCGCCCGGGCGATCGCGTAGCCGACGCCGGCGGGGGCGAAGCCGAACCGGGCCTCGGGTAGCGACAGGCGGGCGCTGGTCGCGGCGATCGGCAGGTGTACGGCGTCGAGCAGGCCGGCGCCGAAGCCGATCACCCGGCCCCGGACCGCGGCGACCACCGGCACCGGGAGTCGCCGGATCCGCCGCAGTGCGGCGTCGCTGGCGCGCAGGCCGTCCGCCACCGTCTCGGGTGAACTGCCGGCCAGCTCGGTGAACGCCGTGGTGTCCCAGCCACCGCAGAAGTTCCGGCCGGCCATCGCGAGCTCGACGACCGCGCAGCTGTCAACGGCCGCGGCGGTCTCCAACGCGTGGACGAGTTCATGCAGCGCGGTGTCGTCGAAGCAGTTGCCGCGGGCCGCGTTGTCGTAGCGCACCCGGATGAGGCGTCCGTCATGCCGAGGGGTGAGGGTAGGGGCCACCGGTGCATCATACATACCGGTCGGTATGTTCACAACGCCGCTGGCTGGCTGGCCTTTGTCACGCGAATGTCATAGTCGAGATACCTGCGCGAACCGTTGACTTGATACCGGCTGGTCGGTACTTTGTGGCGAGCGTCACCGGCGCGCAACGCGGCGACGTGAACGGGTCCATCGCTGTGAAGGACACCCCTGATGATCATGAAAATCCTGCGTTCCCGGCGGCCCCTCGTGGCCGCCGCCGCCATCACTGTCGCCAGCGTCGGCCTGACCGCCTGCGGTGGCACCGAACCCGATGACACCGGGTCGTCCGGCCCGACCATCATCCGTGCGCTGCTCGCGGCCCAGCCCGCCACCCTCGATCCGATCGTCGGTGCGCGCTCCGCCCAGGTGGTCTGGGCGACAATGCTCGAACCACTGATCGACATCGACGAAGACCTCGCGCCCACCGACACCGGTCTGATCACCAACTGGACCCGTACCGACGCCACGACCTGGACGTTCACCGTCCGCCCCGACATCACCTTCAGCAACGGGGAAGCGGCCGACGCCGCCGCCGTCGCGAACACCATCACGCTCACCCGCGACACCGAGGGGTCGCCGCTGAAGTCCTACTTCGGCAACGTCACCTCGATCGAGGCAACCGACGACGCCACCGTCGTGGTCACCACCGGCACGCCGCAGTACAACATTCCCGACCTGCTCACCACGGTCTACCTGGTCCCACCGGCCTACTACCAGGAGCAGGGGTCCGAAGGCTTCGCCGCGGCACCAGTCGGCACCGGCCCGTACGTGTGGGCCGGCGCCAACGCCGGCCGCGACATCTCGGTCACCAAGAACCCCGACTACTGGGGCGACGAACCGACGAACGACGGCGTCACCTTCACCTGGGCAAACGAGGCCGCGCAGCGGCTCGCGTTGATCCAGAGCGGGACCGTGGACGTCTCCTTCGACCTACCGCCGGCCCAGGCGCAGGCGGCCGAGGCGGCCGGGGTCGACGTGGTCCGCACCGAGACCGCCATCAAGATCATCGCCTTCCTCGACTCGACCAAGGCCCCGTTCGACGACCCGCAGTTGCGCGAGGCCGCTGCCCTGGCCATCGACCGGGACGCGATCGTCAGCGGCATCTTCGACGGCCAGGCCGCCGCCGACGCCGGACTGCTCAACGTCCGGCCCGGCCAGCAACCGCAGGACAGCGTCACCGCAGACCCGGCGGAAGCCGCGCGACTCGTCGGTGACGCGGCCCCGGCCGTGCAGATCACCTATCCGGCGGCGCAGTACACCAACATCGAGGAGGTTGCCCAGGCCGTGGGCGGCAGCCTCGAACAGGTCGGCTTCACGGTCAGCTACGAGCCGCTCGACTACGGCACCCTGGTGCAGCGGATCATCGGCCGCCAGGTCCCCGGCGTCGCCATCTTCGCCGGAGTACCCAACGTCGCCGTGCCGGACTACTTCGTCAGCGGCTTCATGAAGACCGCGTCGTTGACCGGCAACTGCCCCGACCCGCAGATCGACCAGCTCGCCCAGCAGGCGCTCGAACAGGACAGCGCCGAGCAGGCCGCCCCGATCTACGAGCAGCTCAACACCATCGGAGTGGTCGAGAAGCACTGCTACGTCCCGCTCTACCGGCAGATCTTCAACTACGCGACCGGCCCCGGTGTCACCGGCGTCGACTTCGGTCCGCTGAACACCGTGGACTTCACGAAGACGACCCGCTGACGATGACCGGAGCAGCGCAGACGGGGGTGTCGGGCGAACCCGCCCGGCACCCCCGCACCCCGGACACCGACACCGCCGTGCTGGTGGTCGACGATCTGGTCGTCGAGCACCGCGACCGGAGCACGGGGACGGTGCTGCGCGCGGTCGACCACGTGTCGCTGCGCATCGGCGCCGGCGAGAGCGTCGCCGTCGTCGGCGAGTCCGGATCCGGCAAGACGACGCTCGCCATGGCGGCCACCGGGCTGGGCACCCGTGGCGACGGGGCCATCCGGCTGCTCGGGCACCAGCTCTCCTCGATCAGTCGGGCGCGGCTGCGGCGGCTGCGCCCCGAGGTGCAGGTGGTCTTCCAGGATCCGCACGGGTCGCTCGACCCGCGGCAGTCGGTCCGCTCCGGGCTGCGGGAACTGCGCCGGCTGCAACCCGGGCGCACCTCCTGGATCAGCGACACCGAACTGCTCGACCGGGTCCGGCTCGCGCCGCAGATCCTCGACCGCTACCCGCACCAGCTCTCCGGCGGCCAGGCCCAGCGGGTCTGCATCGCCCGGGCACTGCTGATGCGGCCGCGGCTGATCGTGGCGGACGAACCGACCTCCGGCCTCGACGTCTCGGTGCAGGCCGACGTGCTGGCGCTGCTGGCCCAGATCCGGCAGAGCACCGGCGCGGCCCTGCTGATGATCAGCCACGACCTCGCCGTCGTGCGCTCCGTCTGCGACACCGTGTACGTCATGTACCAGGGCCGGGTCGTCGAGTCGGGTCCGTGCGGGTCGGTCTTCGTCACTCCCCGCAACGACTACACGCGCGAGCTGCTCGCCGCGATGCCCGGTGCCCGCTGGAGGTCCCGCCGATGAAGGCCAGCACCGTCCGACGGGTCGGCAGCCGCCTGGCGTCGCTGCTGGCGTCCCTACTCATCGCGCTGAGCCTGGCGTTCGCCCTCGGGCGACTCTCCGGCGATCCGACCGTGGCGATCCTCGGACCGATGGCCACTCCGGAGCAGCGGGACGCCCTGCGGCACCAACTCGGTCTCGACCTGCCGCTGGTCGTCCAGTATCTCGACTACCTCAAGGGCATCCTCACCGGTGACCTCGGCCAGTCGCTGCAGTTCTACCAGGCCAACACGACCCTGATCGCCGACCGGCTGCCGTTCACCCTGCAACTGGTCGCCGCCGGCATGGCACTCGCCGTACTGGTCGGGGTGCCGCTCGGGGTGCTGGCCGCGACCCGGGAGGGCACCTGGTGGGACCGCGCCGCCTCCACCGTCGCCCTGCTCGGCCAGTCGGTGCCCGTCTTCTGGTTCGGCATGATGCTGGTGGCGCTGTTCGCCGTGAACCTCGGCTGGCTGCCCGCCGGGCAGTCCGGCACCCCGCAGCATCTGGTTCTTCCCGCGGTCACCATGTCGGTGTACCCGATGGCCCAGATCGCCCGGCTCACCAGGGCGTCGATGAGCGAGACGTTGGCCGAGCCGTACATCGACTCCGCCCGGGCCCGCGGGCTGCGCGGCCGGCGGGTGGTGTGGCGGCACGCGTTCAAGAACGCGATGATGCCGATCCTGACCATCGTCGTGCTACAGACCGGCATTCTGCTCTCCGGCGCCGTCGCGATCGAGTACGTCTACTCCTGGCCCGGCCTCGGTCAGCTGGCGCTGCAGGCCATCCAGTTCCGGGACTTCCCGCTCGTCCAGGCGATTGTCGTCTTCGGTGCGTTGACGTTCGTCCTGCTGAACCTGCTCGTCGACGTGATCCATTCGGTCGTCGACCCGAGGGTGAGGTGACGGCCATGAGCCAAACCGATGTGCATCCGGCACCCACGACGCAGACCCCACGACGCCCGGTACGGCGGGCCCGTACCTCGGTGTTCTGGCTGTCCCTGCCGCTGGTGGTCGTCGCCGGCCTGGTGCTGGTACTGCCGCTGACCGGACTGCTGCCGGAGCCCGGGCAGGACCTGGCCGCGACCCGGCGACCGCCCGCCTTCCTCGACGGCGGAACCTGGGCGCATCCACTCGGCACCGACAAACTCGGCCAGGACGTCCTGACCCAGTTCGTTTCCGCCGGCCGGCTGACCATCCTGATCGGCGTCGCCGGCGCCCTGGTCGCCATCGGTCCCGGCACCCTGCTCGGCGTGCTGGCCGGCTACTTCCGCGGCTGGGTCGACCGGGTCATCTCGGTGCTCATCGACGCCCAGCTGGCCCTGCCGTTCATCCTGGTCGCCCTCGCGATCATCTCGAACCGGGGCAGCTCCCTGCCGGTGCTGTTCCTGGTGCTGGCGCTGACCGGTTGGGCGGTCTGCGCCCGGGTCACCCGGTCGGCGACCCTCGCGATCCGCGAGCGGCAGTTCGTCACCGGTCTACGGGCGGCCGGCGCGTCGGAGGCGCGGATCGTCTTCCGGCACGTCCTGCCCAACCTCGCCGGTACGGTCGTCGCGCTCGGCACCCTCCAGATCGGCACGGCGATCCTGATCGAGAGCGCGTTGAGCTTCCTCGGCCTCGGCGTACCGCCACCGAGTGTGAGCTGGGGGTCGATGCTCGCCTCCGGCCAGGACGAGCTGAGCCAGGCCTGGTGGATCGCGCTCTTCCCCGGGCTTGCCATCACCCTGCTGGTGCTGCTGGTCAACCTGTTGGGCGACGCGTTGCTCACCCACCACGACCCACGGAAGAGGCGCCGATGACCGCGCTGCTGAGCGTCTGCGGCCTGTCCGTCGTCGCCCGACTCGCCGACGGCGACCTGCGGCTGCTCGATGACGTCGACCTCGACGTCGACCGAGGCCGGATCGTCGGCGTAGTCGGCGAATCCGGCAGTGGCAAGACCACCCTGGCCCGCACCGTCGTCGGGCTGCTCGAACGCAACGTCGATGTCGAACAGGGCCGGGTCACGCTCGCCGACGACGAGGTAGTGGCTCCTGGCGTGGACCGCACCGACCGGGTCCGGGGCAGCGCCGTGGGCATGGTCTTCCAGGACGCCTCCCGGTCGTTGAACCCGCTGATGAGGGTCGGCACACAGCTCGCTGAGGTGCTGCGCCGCCACGTCCGGGGCATCTCCCGGGCCGAGGTCGAGCGCCGCTCGGTGGAGGTCCTGGCGCAGATGCGCATCACCGACCCGGCGCGGGTGCTGGGCAGCTACCCGCACCAGCTCTCCGGCGGGCTGCGCCAGCGGGTCGCCATCGGGCTGGCCGTCGTCACCCGCCCGGCGCTGGTGATCGCCGACGAGTGCACCACCGCCCTCGACGTCACCACCCAGACCAAGGTCGTCGGGCTGTTCCGCACCCTGGTCGACGAACTCGGCATCGGCCTGCTCTTCGTCACCCACGACCTGATGCTCGCCAGCGACCTCTGTGACCGGATCGCGGTGATGAGCGGCGGCCGGGTCGTCGAAGAGGGTGCGGCCGAGCAGGTGCTGGATGAGCCGCAACAGGAGTACACCCGGCGACTGCTCGCCGCCATCCCCTCGTGGAGTTGAAGGAGAACCGCGACACATGCCTGACCAGCCCGGCATCGACGGCTACGCGGTACACCTGCCGGCGTACGCCCTGCACGACAACCGGCTCGACGCGTCCGGACCACCCAGGCCGGGCGGACCGGTACGCAGCGTCGCCGCCTTCGACGAGGACACCGTCACCATGGCGGTCGAGGCGATGCGGCAGCTCACCGCCACCGGCCACGTCGGTCGGCAGCTGCTGCTCGCCACCACCAGCGCACCGTACGAGGCGAAGACCTCGGCCGGGGTCGTGCACGCCGCGCTCGGGCTCGATCCGGCCGTCAGCGCGGTCGATCTGCGCGGACACCGCTGCGGCGCGACCGCCCTCGACCTCGTCGCGTGCTCCGGTGCCGCGGCGATGATGGCCGACCTACGGACCACCCGGCCGGGGGCACCGGACGAACTCGCCCAGGGCGACGGCGCCGCAGCGTTCGTCGGCGGCGGTACCCGTGCCGCGACCCTGCTGGCCCGCGCCGGACACACCACCGAGATCCTGGAACGGTGGCGGCTGCCCGGGGAACGGCACGACCGCGTCTGGGACGAACGGTTCACCGCCGACGTCCTCGTCACCGCCGGCCTCGCCGCGGCCCGCCGCGCGTTCACCCTCGCCGGCCTGGATACCGTCGACGAGGTCGTCGTGTCGTCGTCGAACGCCCGTGCCGCCGCGGCGCTGCGCCGCACGCTGGGCGGATCGGGGGCCGACGCGAAGGTCGAACGGGTTACCGGTTTCACCGGTGCCGCCCACCCCGCGCTGCTGCTCGCCGCCGCGCTCGACGAGGCGCAGCCCGGCCGGACGATCCTGTTGCTGTCGGCGACCGAGGGCGCCGACGCCTTCGTCTGGCGGGTCGGCGACGAGGTGCGGGCGGCGCGTGGCGGGGCGTCCGTACGGGAGCAGCTCGCCGCCCGGCGACCCGTCGAGTACGGCCGCTACCTGCGCTGGCGCGGACTGCTGGACGTGCAAGGTCCGGCCCGGCCGGCATCGCCGGCACCGGCGTCACCGCCGATGGTCCGCCGGTCCGGCTGGAAGTTCCAGCTGGAGGGCAGCCGCTGCGCCGCCTGCGCGAAGGTCACCACGCCGCCGGCCAAGGTCTGCGCCTCCTGCGGCACCGCCGCGGCGGGGCAGCCGCCAACGACGGTCCCGCTGCGGGACAAGACGGCCCGGGTCGTCTCGGTGACCACGGACCATCTGACCACCATGCCGGAGCCGGAGGTCGCGGTCGTCGTCGCCGACGTCGACGGCGGTGGCCGGCTCAGCATGTACGCGACCGACGTCGCGCCGGGCGACGTGGCCGTGGGCATGGCGATGACGCCGACGTTCCGGCGGCTGTGGACCACCGATTCGATCCACAACTACTTCTGGAAACTCCGGCCACGGAAGGAGGCCACCGATGGCCAGTAGACGGATGGCCCACGACGTCGCGATCGTCGCGATGGGCTGTACCCCGTTTCGTGACCACTGGCACCGTTCCGCCGACGATCTGCTGGTCGACGCGGTGCACGAGTGCGTCGGGTCGCTGTCCGGTGCCACCCTCGACGACGTCGACGCGTTCTGGGTGGGCACCCAGGGCTCCGGGATGTCCGGGCAGACGCTGGCCCGGCCGTTGCGCCTGGTCGGCAAGCCGGTGACCCGGGTGGAGAACTACTGCGCCACCGGCTCGGAGTCGTTGCGCAACGCGGCGTTCGCGGTCGCGTCCGGGGCGTACGACATGGTCATGGCGACCGGTGTGGAGAAGCTGAAGGATTCGGCGTACTCCGGTCTGGCCGCCGTCTACCCACCCGCCGACGGCACCGACGTCGACTGGACCGCACCCGCCGGATTCTCCCTGCTCGCCCCCGCCTACCAGCAGGCGTACGGCGTCGGGGCGCGGGACATGCGCGCCGCGCTCACCAAGGTCGCGATGAAGAACCACGAGAACGGCGCGTTGAACGAGCGCGCCCAGTTCCGTAAGGCCGTCTCCGCCGAGGCCGTCGAGAACGCGCCGCGCGTCGCCGGGCAGCTCGGCGTGCTGGACTGCTCGGGCGTGTCCGACGGCGCCGCCGCGGCCATCCTGGTCCGCGCCGAGGACGCCTACCGCTACACCGACAAGCCGGTGTTCCTGCGGGGAATGGGGTTCGTCGCGGGGTCGGGCGCGGGCCTGGCCACCGACGGCTACGACTTCACCACCTTCCCGGAGGTGGTGCAGGCGGCACGACAGGCCTACGACCAGGCGGGCGTAACCGACCCGGCGACACAGATCTCGCTGGCCGAGGTGCACGACTGTTTCACTCCGACGGAGGTGGTGCTGATGGAGGACCTGGGATTCTCCGAGCGGGGCAAGGCCTGGCGGGACATTCTCGACGGCCGGTACGACCTCGGCGGTGCGTTGCCGGTGAACACCGACGGCGGTCTCAAGTCGTTCGGCCACCCGATCGGCGCCACCGGGCTGCGGATGGTGTTCGAGTGCTTCACCCAGCTGCGGGGTGCGGCCGGCGCCCGTCAGGTGCCCGACGCCCGGTTGGCCCTCGCCCAGAATCTCGGCGGGCAGCCGGGTTCCTGCGTGGCGTTCGTCGCGGTGCTGGGGAGCCAGCGGTGAGCGCCGAGGTGCGCCTCGACGGGCAGGTCGTCATCGTCACCGGCGCCGGCAACGGGATCGGCCGGGCGCACGCGGTGTTGCTGGCCGAACGCGGTGCCCGCGTCGTCGTCAACGACCTCGGCGGGGCGGTGGACGGTTCGGGCTCCTCCGGCGCGGCGCAGCGGGTGGTCGACGAGATCCGCGCCGCCGGCGGTGTCGCCCTCGCGTCGACGGACTCGGTCGCCACCGCCGCCGGCGGCGCCGACCTCGTCGCCCGGGCCGTGCACGAGTACGGCCGGATCGACGCGGTGATCCACAACGCCGGCATCCTGCGCGACAGCACGCTGGCCAAGATGCGCGAGGAGGACGTCACCGCGGTCCTCGACGTGCACCTGGCCGGGGCTTTCCACGTGCTGCGGCCCGCGTGGGGGCAGATGGCCGAGCGGGGGTACGGGCGGATCGTGCTGACCAGCTCGTCGTCCGGGCTGTTCGGCAACTTCGGCCAGGCCAACTACGGGGCGGCGAAGGCCGGCCTGATCGGGCTGATGAACGTACTCGCGCTGGAAGGAGCCCGCCGGGGCATCCTGGTGAACGCGATCGCGCCGACCGCCGCGACCCGGATGACCGAGAACCTCCTCGGTGAGCTGACCGACCGGTTCGATCCCCGGCACGTCGCCGCGGTGGCGACCTACCTCGCCTCCGGGCAGTGCCAGCTCAACCGGCACATCCTCACCGTCGGCGGCGGCCGGGTCGGGCGAATCTTCGTCGGCGTCACCCCTGGCTGGTACGGCGGGGTCGAGCCGGTCTCGCCCGACGACATCAGCGCGTCGATCGACGACATCTGCCGGCTCGACGACTTCATCGTTCCCGACAGCGGCGCCGACGAGGTCACGCTGATCCAGCGGGCCCTGTCCGGACCCGCCGGTCCAACCGTCTGAGCCGTCAAGGAAGGGAGCCACCATGCCGGTGAGCGAAGTGCACCATGTGGCCGTGACCGTCTCCGATGTCGACCGGGCCGCGGATTTCTACGAGAAGGCGCTGGGCTACCGTCGGACGCTGCGGGCCGACGTCGCCGGCCCCGGCATCGAGGTGTCGCTGGGCCTGCCCGCCGGCACCGCCGGCCGGGTCCAGTACCTGCAGGGACCGAGCCAGATCGGCCAGTTGGAACTGATCGAGTGGAACGGCACCGCGACCCGGACGGCGACCGGTGGACATCTGGAACTGGGTACCTTCCTGCTCAGCTTCGCGGTGCCGTTGGCGGAGATGGACGAGCTGTACGCCCGGCTGGTCGAGCTCGGCGCGCAGTGTCTGAGCCCGCCGAACCAGGTTCTGCTGGACAACTACGGGCCGATCACCGCTTTCGCGGCCCGTGACCTCGACGGCAACCTGCTGGAGTTCGTGGCGCTGCCGTCCCGGGAGGAGATCCTGGCCCGGCGGCGGGAAGGCGGCAGCTGATGGCGACCAGCAACTTCACCGAAACGCTGCGCCGGCAGGCGCTGCGCCGCGCCGACCGGGAGGCGCTGGTCGACGGAGAGTCCCGCTGGACCTACGCCGAACTGGACGCCGACGTCGACCGGCACGCGGCGGCGCTGCGCGCCGTCGGCATCGGCGTCGGTGACCTGGTCGGGGTGCTCGGGCGCAACACCGCCACGTACGTCATCGAGCTGCTGGCGCTGAGCCGCCTCGGTGCCATCTCCGTTCCGCTCAACTGGCGGCTGCACCCCAACGAGCAGGCGTACGTCATCGACCAGGCCGGCGTCACCGCCCTGATCTACGACGACGACTTCGCTGCGGACGCCGCCACCCTGGCGGCCACGACCGGCCTGCGGATCACGGTGGCCAACGGCACCCGGGTCGTCGCCGACGCCCGTCGACTGGCCGATCTGCTCGCCGCGCAGCCGCCGGGGGTGCGGGTGCCGGACGCGGAGAAGACCTCGGCCGACATACACCGGCTGCTCTACACCTCCGGCACCACCGCACGCCCGAAGGGCGTCATCCACACCTGCGGCAACCTCACCGCCAACCACCTGGCGCAGGTGCTCGAACTGGAGCTCACCGCAGCCGACCGGATCCTCGTCTCGGCTCCGTTGTTCCACGTCAGCGGGCTGGAGGCGCCGGGCCTGGCGACGTTCGTGGCGGGCGCGACGATGGTGCTGACCCCGACGTTCAAGGCCGCGGACATCGCCCGGACCGTGGCCCGGGAGCGGATCACCGGCATGGTCCTGGCGGCGCAGATCCTCTTCGGGCTGCTCGACCGCGACGACCAGTCGGACCTCGGGTCGCTGCGCTACCTGCTCTTCGCCGGGGTCGCGCCCAGCGTGCGGCGCGAGGTGAAACGCCGGCTGCCGCACGTACGGCTGGTGGACACCTTCGGCATGACCGAGCTGTGCAACGGCGTCTGCTACCTGGACGCCGCCCACGAACAGAGCAAGCTCGGCGCGCTCGGCGCGCCGTTTCCCGGGGTGCACATCCGGATCGTCGACGAACACTTCCAGCCGGTGCCGCCCGGCGTGGAGGGGGAGATCATCATCCGGGGCGAGAAGATCTCACCCGGCTACTGGAACGACGACGAGGCCAACCGGCGGACCCGTCGGGACGGTTGGTTCCTGACCGGCGACGTCGGGCGGATCGACGCCGACGGCTACCTGTGGTTCGTCGACCGCCGCGCCGACCTGATCAAGTCCGGTGGGGAAAACATCGCCAGCGCCGAGGTCGAACGGGTCATCGCCGGGCATCCCGATGTCAGCGAGGTCGCCGTCATCGGGGTGCCGGACCCGACCTGGGACGAGGTTCCGAAGGCGTACGTGATCCTGCGCGCCGGCGCGACCGCCACGGCGGAGGGGATCCGCGAGCACTGCCGGGCCGAACTGGCCCGGTACAAGGTGCCGAAGTACGTGCAGATCGTGACGTCGCTGCCGCGCAACGACTCCGGCAAGGTGCTCAAGAAGCAGCTGCGCGAGGCGGCGGTGGCCGGATGAGTACGGCGAACGTCGCCGCGATGCTGGCCGGTAACGCCCGGCGCTTCGCCGACGCCGACGCGCTGGTCTTCGAGGACCGCCGGTGGACCCACCGCCAGCTCGCCGCCGACGTCGAGGCCCTGGCCGCAGGGCTGGCCGCCGAGGGCGTTCGCCGCGACGCCCGGGTGGCGATCATCGCGAACAACGTGCCCGAGTTCCTGCTGCTGTCGCTGGCGTTGTCGAAGCTCGGCGCGGTCTTCGTGCCACTGAACTACCGGCTCACCGCCGGCGAACTGGCCAAGCTGCTGCGGCACGCGCGGGTCCAGGCGGTCGCCACGGTCCCGGAGTTCGCCGCGCTGACCGAGGCCGCGCTGACCGAGGCCGCGCTGACCGAGGCCGCGCTGACCGAGGCCGGCGCCGGCCCGACGGCCGACGTACGCCGGTTCGCGCTGGAACCGATCGACGACGACGGCTGGGTCGACGTGCGCGCGCTGATCGGGAGCCACCGGGGTGCCCAAGTCGCCGACGTCGATCTTGACGAGGCGGCCCTGCACCGGATCGTCTACACCTCCGGCACGACCGGGCTGCCCAAGGGCGTGCTGCTCACCCACGGCAACGTGAACATGAACATGCACGCCCAGATCGTCGAGCTCGGGCTGCGGCCGAGCGACCGGATCCTGAACTTCGCACCGCTGTACCACGTCGGCGGCACCGATCTGCCGGGCTTCGGCATCTGGCATGTCGGCGGCACGATGGTGCTGCAACGGCGGTTCGAGCCGGCGGCGGTGCTGCGGGCGATCGAGACCGAGCGGATCACCGGCATGGTGATGGCGGCGACGATGCTGGACATGGTCCGCCGTGCGGCTGATGTCTCCGTCGCCGATCTGACCTCGGTGCGGTGGGTTATCTATTCGCAGGTCACGTCGGCGTTGTTCGCGGTGGCGCGGGAGCTCTTTCCGGACGCCCGGCTGATCGAGGGTTACGGTCTCACCGAGACGTGCAGCGCTCTGACGTACCTGGACGAGGCGCACATGCGGTCCAAGCAGGGGTCGGTCGGCCTGCCCGTGCCGTGGGTCCAGGTACGGGTGGTCGACGCGGACGGCAACGACGTGCTGGTCGGCGACGATGGCGAGGTGATCGCGCGCGGCCCGAAGGTGAGCCCTGGCTATCTCGACGATCCGCAGGCGACCAGGGCGGCGTGGCGCGACGGGTGGTTCCACACCGGCGACATCGGTCGGTTCGACGCCGACGGCTACCTGTACATCCGCGACCGGCTCAAGGACATGATCCGCAGCGGTGGGGAGAACATGTCCAGCGCCGAGATCGAGAACGTGCTGGCCGACCACCCGCTGGTGCTGGCCGCGTCGGTGGTGGCGGCGCCGCATCCGGTGTGGCTGGAGGTCCCGGTGGCGTTCGTGATCGGCCGACCCGGCCTGGAACCCGAGTCGCTGATCGCGCACGCCCGGCAGCGTCTCGGCGGCTTCAAGGTGCCGAAGGAGATCTACGTGGTGGACGAGTTCCCGACGAATCCGTCCGGCAAGGTGCTGAAGCGGAGCCTGCGGGAGCTGCGGTCGTCGGCGCGCCCGGACTGGACCTACGACCGGCCGCGACGCGACTGACGACTACCGGTGGACGCCCGCCGTGTGCCGCAGCAGGGCCTGGGCATGGACGAGGGAGAACCGTTGGGTGCCCCGGCCGAGTTCGTCCCAGGGCTTACGCCACCGCATCCGCCGGGCGATGTCCCAGGCGGTGGTTTGCCCGTCGGTCCCGGCCAGTGCGCTGACGGTGGCGACCTCGTCACGGTGGAAGGCAGCCAGCTCGTCGGCGCGGGCCGCGACGTCGCGGTACGGGAACTGGTGGGCCGGGCAGGCGAGCGTCGCGCCGAGGTCGCGGATGCGCTGCAGCGTCCGGAACAGGTCCGCCGCCGGGTCGTCGTCGGCGCGGCTGACGATCGCGAGCTGGGTGGGGCCCTCGGGCATCATCGTGTCGCCGGTGAAGACCGAGCCGCGGGTGTCGAAGTAGACGGTGTGCCCGTAGGTGTGCCCCGGGGCTGGCACGGCGCGGATGGTCACGTCGCCGAACCGGAACTCGGTCTCGTCGGCCACAGCCAGGTCGATCCGCAGGTCCTCGTGGTGCGCGGTGACCGCGACCGCGTCGGCGTACATCGCCTCGACGACGTCGGGCGGGGCGCCGGTCGTGGTGAGGGCGGTCCGCAGCTGGGTGAGGAAGCCGCCCCTGCGCCGGTGCATGGTGGCGAAGTCGTCGGCCTGCCCCATGACCACCGAGGCACCGGACAGCGCCCGGATCCGGGCGGCGAAGCCGATGTGGTCCGGGTGGTTGTGGGTGAGCAGGACGGTGGAGATCGTCTCGATCCGGTGGCCGATCGCGGCGACCGATTCGGTGAACGACTGCCAGCAGCTCGGGTGGTCGTAGCCGGCGTCGATCAGAACGGCACCGTCACCGGTGTCGACCAGGAAGACGGTGACGTAGCGCAGTGGGCTGCCGCGCAGCGGGATCGGGATCGCCCAGACGCCGTCGGTGACCTCGGTCGGAGCCGGTATCTGCCGGGCGTGATAGCTGGCGGCATGCGTGTCGTTCACGGGTCTGGACATCGTCAGACGCCTCCCTTACTGTGGAAACAACAACATACCGGATGGTCGGAATTTAACTCAAGGAGTCCGATGAGCGACGAGCGGACCGGCTTCCGGCTCTGGGCAGCCGCCGAGCCGGACCTGTGCGCGATCGTGACTGCCGACGATCGGCAGATCTCCTACGGCGAGCTGTACGCCGAGGTGAACCGGATCTCGCACGGCCTGCGCACCCGCGCGGGCCTGCGTGCCGGTGACACGGTCGCGGCGGTGATGACCAACAGTGCCGGCATGGTCGCGCTCTACCTGGCCGCGATGCAGTCAGGGCTCTACCTGGTGACGCTCAACTACCACCTGACCGAGCCGGAGATCGCCTACATCCTCGCCGACAGCGGCGCCAAGGTGGTCGTCTGTTCCGGGCGGGTGGAGTCGGTCGTCGCAGCCGCGGCCGCCGTCGGCGTGCCCGGGATCCAGATGTACGTCGACGGAGTCCCCACCACCGATCGCGTTCGTCGGTTGTCGCAGCTCACCGACGGTATGTCGACGGTCAGCCCGGAGCAGACCCCGGCCGGGTCGCTGATGATGTACACCTCGGGCACCACCGGCCGCCCGAAGGGGGTGAAACGGCCCCTGGCCGGAGTCGACGCCGACACCGGTGCGTCGACCTACCGGTGGTTGTTCCAGGAGTTCGGGATGGAACGTCCCGCGTTCGGGTCCTGGCTCGTCTCGGCCCCGCTGTACCACTCGGCGAACATCACCCCCGCGATGGGCGCCCTGCACGCCGGCGGCACGATGGTGCTGATGGACGGCTGGACGCCGGAGGGTTTCCTGCGTCGGGTCCACGACCGGCGGGTCACCGGGACCAGCATGGTGCCGACCCACTTCTACCGGCTGCTGCAACTGCCCCAGGGCGTTCGCGACAGCTACGACATCTCCTCGCTGCGCTACGTCCTGCACGGTGCCGCGCCGTGCCCGCGCGAGGTCAAGCAGCGCATCCTCGACTGGTTCGGCCCGGTGGTCTACGAGTACTACGGTTCGACCGAGGTCGGCACCACCATCGCCCGCCCGCACGAGTGGCTCGCCCACCCGGGCACGGTCGGTCGCCCGGCCTCCATCTCGACGCTGCGGATCCTCGACGAGCTCGGCAACGAGGTGCCGGTCGGGCAGACCGGCATCGTCTACATGCGTCAGGGCTCCGACCGGGTCGAGTACCACAACGACCCCGGCAAGACCGACGGCGCCCGCCGCGACGGGCTGATGACCGTCTGGGACGTCGGCCACGTCGACGCCGACGGCTTCCTCTACATCACCGGCCGGGCGGCCGAACTGATCCTGGTCGGCGGGGTCAACGTCTACCCGGCCGAGATCGAGGCCGCGTTGCTCGGCCACGACTGGATCGCCGACGCCGGGGTCGTCGGCGTACCCGATCCAGAGTTCGGCGAGGTGCCGCAGGCCCACATCGTGCTGACCGAGAGCGCGCCCGACGCCGAGACGGCGCTCGCGCAGATCCGCACCTACCTCGCCGAACGGCTGGCCAAGCCGAAACGTCCGCATTCGTACGTCGTCCGCGCGGCGTTGCCTCGCGACCCCAACGGCAAGCTCTACAAGGCGCGGCTCACCCGTGCCCCGGAGGTGTCGGCGTGACCACGACGTGTGAGGTGTCCGACGACAGGGGAGCCCGGCGTGGACTTCGATGACAGCGACAGCGACCTCGCGTTCCGGCGCGAGGCCGGCAGTTGGCTCGACCAGGCGCTGCGCGACGTGCCCGATCAGGAGGAGCTGTCCCAGAGCGAGCGTGAGCACTGGTCACGGGTCTGGCAGGAACGACTCTGCGCCGGCAACTGGGCCGGGTTGTCCTGGCCGGTCGAGCACGGCGGTCGGGGAATGGACGCGTTGGCGCAGGCGATCTTCAACGAGGAGGCGGCGGTCCGGGGCGCGCCGTACCCGCTCAACGGTGTCGGCATGATGCTGGCCGGTCCGACGATCATCGCGCACGGCGGCGACGAGCAGCAGGCCCGGTACCTGCCGGGCATCCTGCGCGGCGAGGAGTACTGGTGCCAGGGCTTCAGCGAGCCCGGCTCCGGCTCCGACCTGGCGAGTCTGCGTACCGCCGCGACCCGGGTCGACGGCGGCTGGCTGATCAACGGCACCAAGATCTGGACCTCCAACGCGCACAACGCCTCCCGGTGTCTGCTGCTGGCGCGGACCGACCCCGAGGAGCCCCGGCACCGGGGCATCACCTACTTCCTGGCCCCGATGGACCGGTTCACCGTCCGACCACTGGTGATGATCAACGGGGACACCGAGTTCAACGAGATGTTCCTCGACGACGTGTTCGTCCCCGATTCCGACGTGCTCGGCGGGGTCGGCAACGGCTGGAAGGTCGCGCTCACCACGCTCGCCTTCGAACGCGGCAGCATGGCGCTGAACCTGTGGGTGTGGGCCCGCCAGGCGGTGGACCGGGTCGTCGATCTGGCGATAGCACGGAGACTGGCTGACGACAGCGCCGTCGTCGACACGATCGGTGCGTTGCAGTGCGACGCCGAGGCGGTCCGGATCGGGTCGATGCGGATGCTGGCGGAGAGCCGCGCCGGTGGCGTCCCCGGCCCGGAGACGTCGGCGCTGAAGAGTCTGTGGGCCGGCGTGGTGCAGAACGCGAACCGGCTCGCGGTGCAGCTCGACGACGCCGGCGGAGTGCTTCTCGACGGTGCCGGCGCCGCCGCCCGGATGCACCGCTACCTGCGTGCCCGCGCCCACACGATCGAGGGCGGCACGGAGGAAGTCCAGAAGTCGATTCTCGCGGAGCGGGTGCTGAACCTGCCCCGTTCACGTTGAGCGGAGTGGCCGCGTGCACGCGACATTCACCCAGGAACAGCAGGAGATCGGCGGGACCGTCGCGGCCCTCGCCAAGGCGCAGGCCGGCGCGGCGCGGGCCGCGCTGTCAGCCGGTTGGCGGCCCTGCGCCGCCGACGGGCCGCTGCTGCGCGACTTCGGCCTGCTCGGCGTGCCGGAGTCGGCCGGCGGTGTCGGGTCGGCTCTGATCGACCTGCTCGTCGCCGTCGAGGTGCTCGGTGAGCAGCTGGTCCCGACTCGGTTCGCGGCCCACGCGGGCGCCGTACAGCTGCTCTGCGGCGACGACCGACGGTCGGTGCCGCTGCCCGACGAGATTCTCGACGGCCGCCGGGTGCTCACCCCGGCGGTCGACGTGCCGTCCATGGCCGGTTGGCCGGACCGGTCGGTGCCGGATCCGCTGGTGCGGACCCTGGTGCCGTACGCCGCTCAGGCGGACGGGTTCGTCGTCGCCGGTCCCGACGGGGTCTGGGTCGCCGACGCTGCCGCACTCGCCGAGCGGGCCGGGGTCACCGAACGGCGGTCGTTCGACCCGTCGGTGCCGCTGTCGGACGTGTCGCTGTCCACACCGCAGCGGGTCGACCCGGTCGGCACCGGGTTGTGGCGGGCGACGCTGGTGGTCGCCGCCGAGTTGTGCGGCGTCGCGCAGGGCGCGATCGAGTTGGCCGCCGAGCAGGCCCGTACCCGGGTGCAGTTCGGCAGGGTGATCGGGTCGTTCCAGGGGGTCGCGTTCCAGTTGGCCGAGGCTGCCACCGCGCGCAAGGCGGCGTGGGACCTGACGCTCTACGCCGCCTGGGCGGTCGACAACCGCCGCCCGGACGCCGGGATCCAGGTGCACGCGGCGAAGGCGGCGGCGGGCAAGGCCGCGGTCTTCGCCGCTGAGCGGGGGATCCAGGTGCACGGCGGGATGGGCATCACCATGGAAGCGGATCCGCATCTGTTCCTACGTCGGGCGTTGGTGCTCGACGCCCGGCTCGGCCGTGGCCGGTGGCACCGGCACCGGGCCGGCGCGCTACGGATCGAGGCGCGCCTGGCAGGTCCGGGACACCCTACGGACTAAGGCGCTGACCTGCGCAGACCTTGCAGTGCCAGTAACGCAGCGGTAACATACCGGCTGGTCGGAATAAACGAGGAGTGGTCGTGAAGTTCGGAATCATGAACCTGTTCCCGGTGGCCGACGGGGCATCGGACCATCAGGTGCTACGAGAGACTCTCGACGAGATCCAGCTGGCCGACGAACTCGGCTTCGACTCGATCTGGCTGGCCGAGCACCACTTCTCGAAGTACGGCATCCTCGGCAGCCCGGTCAACTTCGGCATGGCCGTCGCCGAGCGGACCAGGCGGATCACGATCGGCACCGCCGTGCTGGTGCTTCCACTGCATCACCCGCTGCGGCTGGCCGAGGACATCGCCGCGCTCGACGTGCTCAGCGGTGGTCGGGTGACCATCGGGGTCGGCCGCGGCTACCAGCCGGCCGAGTTCGCCGGCTTCGGGATCGCTCTGGCCGAGTCGAAGCAGCGCTACCAGGAGACCCTGGACGTGCTGCGGTTGGCGCTGACCCAGGAAAAGTTCTCCTACCACGGCGAGATCTACCACTTCGACGACGTCACGACCTACCCCCGGCCGTTCACCCCCGGTGGTCCGCCGATCCTGCAGGGCACGGTCTCCCCGGACAGCTTCCGGGAGCGCGGCGCGGTCGGCGAGCCGATCATCACCTCACCGAACTTCACGCCGTTGGGCATCATGCAGAAGAACTTCAGCCTCTACCGGCAGAGCATGCAGGCCAACGGATTCGACATCGCCACCTACGAACTGCCCTTCATGCAACAGGTGTGGTGCGGCGACGGCGAGGACGGCCTGCGCGAGGCCGCCCGGGCCGCAATGAACTACTACAAGTCCGTCGGGAAGGTGATCCCGGGTTCGGAGGAGGCGATCGAGCAGGAGCGGTCCTACTACGCGGCGGTCGCCAAGAACATCGAACTGCTGACCCTGGAGCAGACCCTGACCCACGGCGGCAACTTCGGCTCGGCGCAGCGCGTCATCGAAACCATCGAGATGCTGCGTGAGCAGCTCGGCATCAACCACTACATCGGTTGGCTGCGGATCCCGTCGCTCGACCGGCGGAGCGCGCTGAAGTCAATGGAGGAGTTCGCCACCAAGGTGATCCCGCACTTCCGCGCGGCGGACCAGGCGGGCGGCCGGAACGACGGCCACGACCGGGCCGATGACGTCTTGACGCCCTCCGCCAGCCAGGCGGTCATCGGATGAGGGTCAGCTGTTTCCTCAGTGCCCAGTTCGATCCGTCGACCAGCGCCTCCGACGGTATCGACCAGGTACTGGACCAGGCCGCCGCCGCCGAGGCAGCCGGCTTCCACGCCGTCTACCTCGGCCACCACTTCCTCGCCAAGTCGGCGTTCGTCCAACCGGTGCCGCTGGCCGGCTACCTCGCCCGGGCGACCACCCGGGTACGCATCGGCTTCGGAGTGCTGCTCGCACCGCTGCTGAACCCGGTCGCGCTCGCCGAGGACCTCGCCTCCCTCGACGTGCTCTGCCGGGGACGGTTGACCGTGGGCATCGGCGCCGGCTACCGCAAGCGGGAGACCGCCGCGTTCGGCGTGGAGTGGACCGACCGGCTGCGCCGACTACGCGAGTACGTCCCGATCCTGCGGTCGCTGTGGAACGGCGAGACGATCGACATCGCCGGCAGCTGGGGCGAGGTCCCCGGCGCGTCGCTGGCGCTGCGGCCGGTGCAGCCCGGCGGCCCTCCGCTGTGGATCGGCGCGTTCGCCGAGCCGGCGGTCCGCCGCGCCGCTCGACTGGACGCGCCGTGGCTCATCGGGCCCAAGGGCACCGACGCGGAGCTCGCCCGACTGCTCGGCGTCTACCGGGGTGAGCTCGCTGACCGCGGTTTTTCTCTCGACCGTGAGTATCCGATGAGCCGGGAGGCGTTCATCGGCGACAGCTACCCCGCTGCGGTCAAGGCGGTCCGACCGCACCTGCAGCGTCAGTACGCCGGATACCGGTCCTGGGACGATGCCCAGTCCCTGGACATCGACCGGTACCTGGCGCAGGACTGCCTGGTCGGTTCGGCGGACGAGATCGTCGACAAGCTGCGGCGCTGGGAGACCGAACTCGGCATCACCGAGGTCTCGCTGCGGCACCAGTTCGTCGGCGCCAGCCAGGCCGAGGCGATGGAGCAACTCGCCCGCTTCGGCGCGGAGGTCGTCCCCCGACTCGCCGGGTCACGCCCCGCGTCGCCGTCCTCGTCGCCATCCGCGCCGGAGGTCGCCCGATGAGCACCGACCACGTGAGCACGCCGTCCGACGCCGACAATCTGGCCCGCGTGCTGGAACGCCGCCGCGCCGACCGCGGCGATGTCGTCGGCCTGTACGACGAGGACGGCCGGTCGTGGACGTTCGACGAAATCGACCTGCTCGCCGGTGGGGTGGCGGTCGCCCTGCGGGACGAAGGCGTGGGCGCCGGCGACCGGGTCGCCTGCTACCTGACCAACGGCCCGGACATCGTCTTCTTCCTCTTCGGCTGCTGGAAGATCGGCGCGGTCCCGGTCACCGTCAGCAGTCTGTACAACGCGGCCGAACTCGCCGAGTCGATGGCCAAGACCAGCCCTCGGCTGCTGCTCGTCGACGGGCGCAGCCCGGATGTGGTCGCCGAACTGGTCGGCACCGACACTGGCGTCCCGATCCGCCGCGTTGCGTTGGCGCCCGACGCGACCGGTGGTGGCGGGGAACCGGACGTCGAACCGTTGCCGTGGCGTCGGCCGGTCCGGCTGCCGGCGGTCGACGTCGACCCGCAGGCCGAGGCCTGCGTGCTGTTCACCGGCGGGACGACCGGCCGGCCGAAGGCGGTCAGCGTCACCCACGGCGGCACCCGCGACTCGCTGATGCGGCTGGCCCGCGTCGCCACCGGCACCGACGCCGAAGGTACCGCCGCGCGGGACGCCAGGCCGAACCTCATCGCCCTGCCGCTGTTCCACAGCGGCGGCCAGCACTCGCTGCTGTTCGCATTCTTCGTCGGGCGTCCGGCGGTGGTCTGGGAGAGGTTCGGCGTCGACCGGCTCGCCGACCTGATGGACCGGTTCCGGTTCGACAACTTCTTCTTCCTGCCCACCATGGTCTACGACATCGTGCACGCCGAACGGGACCTGCCATTCGACGGGGTCAAGTCCGTCCTGGTGGCCGGCCAGGCCATCTCGTGGTCGCTGCGCCGTGCCTTCGAGGAGCGGTACCGGGTGCCGATCCTGGTCAACTACGGATCGACCGAGGCCGGGCACATCGCCGGCTGGACCGGCCGGGACATGAAGGCCGGCCGCTGGAAGCCCGGCTCCGCCGGGCGGGTCTACCCGGGGGTGGAGTTGGAGATCCGGGACGAGACCGGTGCCGCACTGCCGGGCGGCCGGCAGGGCGAGGTGGTGGTCCGCTCCAAGCTGACCAGGGGCTACGTCGACGACGACGCCGCCTCCCGCGAGCTGGTCCGGAACGGGTGGGTGCACACCGGTGACATCGGCTACGTCGACGACGACGGGGTGCTGTTCCTGGTCGGCCGGAAACGGGACATGATCAAATGCGGTGGTTTCCAGGTCTGGCCTGAGGAGATCGAGGACGAGCTGCGCAAGCATCCGCTGGTCAGCGACGTGCGCGTGCTCGGGCGGCCGGACGACCGGCTCGGCGAGATTCCGGTCGCGCTCGTGGTGCGCAGGCCGGACGACGCGGTGACCGACGGCGAACTCTCCCAGCGCCTCGTCGCGTACGCCCGGGACCGGCTCGCCCACTTCAAGACGCCCCGACGGATCGAGTTCGTCGCCGCGCTGGAACGCAGCGCCACCGGCAAGATCAGCCGAGCCACGCCGGCCACGACGCCGGCAGGTGCGACGCAGGCGGGTGCGTCCGGATGAAGTTCGGCATCATGGCCTCGCACCAGTATCCGCACGGCGACGACCTCGGCGCGCACCTGGCCGACCTGTTCGGCACCGTCGAACTCGCCGCGGAACTGGGCTACGACTCGGTCTGGACGATCAACCACTTCCAGTCGAACCTGGCCACTCCGCAACCGATCTCCATGCTGGCCAGCCTCATCCCGCGCTCCGGCGACATGCTGCTGGGCACCGGCATTCTGCTGCTGCCGATGTTCCACCCCGTACACATCGCGGAGGAGTTCGCGACCCTCGACCACCTCTCCGGCGGACGGGTGGTCCTCGGCGTCGGTGCCGGCTACCGGGACAATGAGCTCGCCGCGTTCGGGATCGACCCGCAGACCCGGTTCCGGCGTTTCGACGAGAGCATCCGGCTGATCCGCGCGTTGTGGACCGAGCGGCCGGTCACCCAGGACGGCGAGTTCTACCCGCAGACCGAGGCGACCATCGGCGTCGCGCCGCTGACCCCGGGCGGTCCACCGATCTGGATCGGTGCCGGCGGCCGGAAGGCGGTCCGCCGGGCCGCCCGGCTCGGCGACGCCTGGTACGCGCCGGGCAACTCACCGAGCCGGCGGTTCCTGCCCGAGCATCGGGCCGTCTACGAGGAGGCGCTGGCCGAGTACGGCCGGGACCCGACGACGGTGCAGCGCCCGGTCGGGGTCGAGCTGTACTGCGCGCCGAGCACCGAGCAGGCCGTCGCCGAGGCGCTGCCGCACGCCCGGCGGGAGTACGCCACCTACGCCGAGTACCCGGCGCTGCGCTGGCAGCGGGACCGCTTCGACGAACTGGTCCGCAACACGCTGCTGCTGGGCTCGCCGGAACTGCTCATCGAACGGATCTCCGTGCTGCGGGAGCTGGGGTTCGACCACGTCATCTTCCGCCCCGGGTGGCTCGGCATGCCGACCGGGAAACTGCGCGCCTCGCTGCGGCTGTTCGCCGCCGAGGTGTTCCCCGCCTTCCGTACCAGCTGACCTAAGGAACCCGCCGTGAAGAAGACCGAAGCCGAACTTCTGGAACACCAGTGGGACGTCGAGAACATGGAGGTCGACCCCGAGGTCCTGGCGAAGTACGTCCGGTACGACGTCGACGAGCAGCGGTCGGTCGCCACCATCACCTTCGACCGTCCCGAGCGGCTCAACGCCGTTCCGGTGGCCGCCTTCGAACGCGTCGGTGACCTGGTCCGCCAGGCCGAGACCGACGACCGGGTCAAGGTCATTGTCTTCAAGGGCGAAGGCGAACACTTCGGCACCGGCGCGGACGCCGCCGAACTCGGCCACTACATCGGCTACCGGACCGGCACCGACAAGGCGGCGCGGCGGCGGCCGGCGCAGCGGCAACGCATCCTGCCCGACCGAAACGTGCTGAGTTCCGGCTTCACCCGCCCGATCATCGAGTCGCTCAAGGCGACCATCTGCCAGGTGCAGGGATACTGCTACGGCGGCCACTTCCAGATCGCGCTGTCGGCCGACATCGTCATCGCCAGCCCTGACGCCCGGTTCACCCATCCGGCGTTCCGTTACCTCGGTCCCGCCCCACAGGACATGTACCACTGGATCGAGAAGGTCGGCCTGACCACGATGAAGGACGTCATGCTGACCATGCGGGCCATCGGTGCCGAGGAGGGCGAACGCAAGGGCCTGGTCACCAAGGTCGTCGAGCGTGACGAGCTGCAGCGGTGGGTCGACGACTACGCCGACGCGATCGCGGTCATGCCGCTCGACTCACTGATGATGGGCAAGTCGATGATGCAACTGGTGATGGAGGCCCGGGGCAAGGGCCTCGGTGCGATGACCGGCTGGGTCGGGCACGGCTGGGCGACCAACGTGAGCTTCGACGAAGGGGACTGGAACTTCCTCAAGGAACGCCGGGAGAAGGGCGTCGGCCAGGCGCTGGCCGACCGGGACCGGCTGGTCGCACCGTACTTCCGGCTCAGCGACACCCGGTCGCGTGAGAAGTAGGCGCAACCGTGAAGTTCGGCATTCTCCTGGATCACCAGTACGACCTCGGCGACGACCTGCACCGGCGGATCGGTGAGACGGTCGAGTACGTCCAGCACATCCGCGACCTGGGCTACGACTCGGTGTTCGGCATCCACCACTACCTGTCGTCGCTGGCCACACCCCAGCCGATGCCGCTGCTGAGCCGGCTCGTCGAGCACTCCGGCAGCATGCAGATCGGCACCGGCATCCTCATCCTGCCCCTCGGACATCCGGTGCACTGGGCAGAGGAGATCGCCACCATCGACCAGATGTCCGGTGGTCGGTTCGTCCTGGGCATCGGCTCCGGCTACCGCGACGCCGAGTTCGCCTCGTTCGGCATCGACCGGCGTACCCGGGTGTCGCGGATGAACGAGGCGCTGGCGGTGATGCAGCGGTTGTGGACCGGTGAGCCCGTCCACCACGAGGGGCGGCACTTCACCCTCGACGGGGTGCGGTGCAGCGTACTACCGCGGCAACGGCCGCACCCGCCGATCTGGGTCGGTGCCAACGGCCCGACCGGCATCGCCCGGATCGCCCGTCAGGGACTGCCGTGGCTCGCCCCGTCCAACGTGCGGCGCAACTGGGCGATCGGAAACCTGACCGAGTACCGGGAACAGCGCCGGGCGGCTGGGTTCGACGACGAGGACGCAGTGTTCCCGATCCACCGGGACCTGTGCGTCGCGGACTCCGCCGACGCCGCGCACGCGATCGCCGGCGACGCGGTCCGGCGGTCCTACGGCGAGTACGTCCAGTACGGCATGGACTACTTCGAGTCCCAGTGGGAGGCGATCAAGGAGAAGGCGCTCTTTTTCGGCTCTCCCGACGACATCGCCGCGAAGATCTCCGACTTCGCCGCCGCCGGTTTCAACCACTTCGTCTTCCGTGCCCAGTGGCTCGGGTTGCCGATCGAGCGGTCCGTCGAGATTGTCGAACGGTTCGCCCACGAGGTGATGCCGAGGTTCCGGCGATGAGGATCGGCCACCTGATCGTTCCGGCCGGAAGCCTGGCCGCCCAGGTCGACTTCTACACCCGGCTCGGACTGACGGTGCGGTTCCGCGACGGTGACCGGTATGTCGCGCTCACCGACGGGACGGTGACCGTCGGCCTGGCCGACGGATCGCAGCAGCCCGTCGCCGGCCGCACCCTGCTCAGCGTCGAGGTCGACGACCTCGACAGCTGCCTCGCCGAGCTGGCCGCGGCCGGTGCGTCGGTCGGGGATCCCGTGCCGGGCCCGCATGAGCGGCGGTCGGTGGTCGTCGACCCGGGCGGCGTCCCGGTCGTCGTCTACGAACGACGGGCCTGACCGGCGAGGCGGCGCCGGCGGGTGCAATCTGGTGAGGTGAACGCCGAGGAACCCGCCGACGACCTTCGAATCCCCCGCGCACAGGTCGGCTCCAGCCCACAGCATCTGCTGGCGACCCTGCTCGGTGAGTATCTCGACTCATCGGACGCCGATCTGCCGTCGGCGGCGGTCATTGCCATTCTGGCCGAGTTCGGGGTCAGCGAGTCCAGCGCCCGTGCGGCGTTGTCCCGGCTGGTCAAGCGGGGACTCATCGCGACCCGGGGGACCGGGCGGCCACCGGTCTACCATCTCACGCCCGCCGCGATCGCCCGGCACCGTTCGCGGATGCGGCACTTCCTGAACTTCGGCGCCGGTCCGCCCCAGTGGTCCGGCCAGTGGCTGATGGTGTCCTTCTCGATCCCGAGCCCCGGTCAGGCGTCGCGGCACGCGGTACGCAGAGCGTTGAGCGCGTTGCGTTTCGTGGGCCTGTACGACAGTGTCTGGATCCGGCCGGGATCCGACGCCGAGCCGGTGAAGCGGGCACTGAGCGAACTGCTGCGCCAGGTGACCGGTGCCCGGTGGTCGGTCATGCATGTCCGGTTCGACGAGGAGGCGGGGCCGCACGGCCCGGCCGGCGCGTACGACCTGGCCGGGCTGGCCGCCGCGTACTCGAGCTTCATCGCGCGGTTCGCGCCGTTGCGCACCTCCGTGCGCAACGGGCAGGTCGACGCGGTCAGCGCCCTGGTGGCCCGGACCTCCGCCATGGACTCCTGGCGGAGGTTCCCCGACACCGATCCGGATCTGCCCGCGCATCTGCTGCCGGATCCCTGGCCCCGGCAGCAGGCCAGGGAGATCTTCCTGGACATCCACGCGGCGCTCGGTTCGCTCGCGCAGGCCCGGCTCGTCGAGGTGGTGACGCCGTACTGGCCGGATGCCGCCTCGTGGATCACACACTTCCAGGCATCGAGGGACTCCGACCGGGCGATCCATTGACACATTTCGTTGCCAGGGTGATAGTAACTGCACAGCTTGCATCGGAATGCTGTGGGACGCGGCCGGGCGGTCCACGCGCCTGTCGCGACACCCGCAGGAGGGGCAATGCGAAGTAGACCGAAGATCGCCGCTGTCCTGGCGACCGTCATCGTCCCGGTCGCCGCCGTGACCGTCGCGCTCGGCGCGACACCGGCCGGTGCCGCGGTCGGCGGCTCCGGCCCCTACCCCGCCGACTACGAAACCGCGGCCAGCCTGGCAAACCACACCATCTTCCGACCCCAGAACCTCCCGGCCGAGTCCCTTCCGATCCTCGTCTGGGGCAACGGCGGCTGCTCGGCCAACGGCCTTTCGCAGGGCAACTTCCTCCGCGAGATCGCCTCCCACGGCTTCCTCGCCATCGCCAACGGCGCCCCGAACGGGTCCGGCTCCACCACCTCCCAGATGCTCACCCAGTCCATCGACTGGGCCGTCGCGGAGAACTCCCGGCCGGGCAGCAAGTACTACGGCAAGCTCGACACGACAAAGGTCGCCGTGGCGGGCTTCTCCTGTGGCGGACTGGAGGCGTACGCCGTCTCCAACGACCCGCGCGTCACCACCACCGGCATCTTCAGCAGCGGTCTGCTGAACGACGCCGACGACTACCAGCTCAGGAGACTGACCAAGCCGATCGCCTACTTCATCGGCGGGCCCAGCGACATCGCGTACCCGAACGCCATCGACGACTGGGGCAAGCTGCCGGCCGGGTTGCCCGCCTTCATGGGCAACCTCAACGTCGGGCACGGCGGCACCTACGACCAGCCCAACGGCGGCGAGTTCGGTCGGGTAGCGGTGCTCTACCTCAAGTGGCGGCTCAAGGGCGACACCACCGCCGGCGCCAACTTCGTCGGTGCCGACTGCGGCCTGTGCCGCAGCCAGTGGAGCGTCCAGCAGAAGAACCTGACGCTCGACGGCGACCCGCCACCCACCACTCCGCCGCCGACCGTGGCGCCCACCACTGCGCCGCCGACGGTGCCGCCGACCACCCCGCCGCCCACCGGTGCCCCCGCCTGCACCGCCGCCTACATGGTGCAGGACCAGTGGAACAGTGGCTTCGTCGCGACCGTCACCGTGACCGCCGCAAGCACCCCGCTCACCGGCTGGCGGGTCACCCTCAACCTGCCGAGCGGAGCGTCGGTCAGTTCGATGTGGAACGGCGTCGCCAGTGGCACCAGCGGCACCGTTACCGTCACCAACCAGAGCTACAACGGCCGGCTGGCCGCCGGCCAGAGCACCAGTTTCGGATTCCAGGGCAGCGGAAACGGCAGCGGCGCCACCGTCACCTGCGCCGGGACCTGATTCCACCACCATTGACGGATCAACCGCTCGGCGTGCCGGCACTCAGGTGCCGGCCCGCCTGAGCCTGCGCCGGTTGGCTTGTCTCACGCCGACATGTCTACTGAGGAGGTGGGAGCCGAACCGGGTAGGGTCGCGGCCATGTACGCGGTGGTCGCCCGCGAAGTCGTCGACCGGTCACGGCGGCCGCCAGCACCGGAGCGGAGCCACAGATGTGCGGGATGCCGACGTCCTCAGTGCCACTGACGCGAAACTGACGGCCTGCAGGGGGTAGTAACAGCACAGGTAGTCGGCCACCAGGCACCGAGCAGCGGCAGATGCGGCCACCGGAGACCGGTCACCAGGACGCCGGCGAGCCGGGGGACGATGAGCATCGCCCACGCTCCGTGCTGAGGTGGGACGTGCCGCCGCCCGAGGCATCGGGTGGACCCGCTACCGGAATGCGGGCCGGTGCTCCGGCCTTCAGGCCGGGGGTGAAGGCCCGCGCTGGGAGGGCCGCCAGGGCCCGGGCAGTGCCCTAACCTGGCCGGTTCTGCTGCTCGATGTGCTGCGTCACGATGCTTGGTGGCGCGCCGCCGACGGAGCCGGCGAAGTACGAGCCCGACCAGAGCTTGTTGGCCCGGTGGTAGTGGAGTGCGAGGTCGGGAAATTCCTGCCGCGGGCGGCGCGACGGGACGTCCTTGAGTGAGTTGACCAGGCGGGAAACGGCGACTTTGGGTGGGTGGTCGACCAGCAGGTGGACGTGGTTGTGGCCGCCGTTGAACTCGACCAGTTCGGCCTCGAGTCCGTGCATACGTCCCGCATGATCGCTTCCATGCGGGTCAGGTGGCGGTCGGTGAACACCGTGTGCCGGAACTTCGTCACGAAGACCAAGTGGACGTGCATCGCGAAGACGCAGTGCCTGCCGGTACGGATACCCTCACGTTCTGCCATAGACCAACGTGATATCGTGTGGTTCGTGCAGCTCCGGTACCAGTTCCGGGTCTATCCGACACCCGGCCAGCAGATCGC
>Ga0207773_100097_pt1 | contig 79442 bp, 76 predicted proteins | sample TtaePargueraPR_2_FD_187281 | JGI IMG/M metagenome (GOLD analysis project Ga0207773, IMG submission 187281) | Aerobic enrichment media microbial communities from Bioluminiscent Bay, La Parguera, Puerto Rico - Tt and M1 (3) (SPAdes) | ecosystem: Environmental > Aquatic > Marine > Unclassified ...
GACGTCCGCGCGCTCCGAAAGCCAGTCCACGATCTTGCCCTTGCCCTCGTCGCCCCATTGCGAGCCGACGACAACCACATTCGCCATATTTCAGTCTTCCCCAAAGAAGGCACATTTACAGGACCGGCCGGTCAGGCCGCTCCCAGGATGATCGGACGCCATGTCCCCCCGGCCACTGTTGTCGGGTTTGATTGTGGCCGAATAACTGATAAGTCCGATTGTCCTTACATCACCCGGGCGACGATGACAAAGCCGCAACATGAGCAAAGTAGCGGCATTTTCGCCCGCATTCTGGAACAGCCCTATCTGCTCCTGATGCTGGCGCCGCTGTTCTGGGGCGGCAATGTGGTGGCTGCCAAGCTGACCGTGGGGCAGATCGACCCGTTCCTGCTGCTGGCCAGCCGTTGCGTTCTGGCCACCAGTTTCATCCTGCCTTTTGCCTGGCCGCATCTCAAAGGCGACTGGGACGTGGTACGCCGGCACTGGCTGGTGCTGATGGCCTATGGCGCGGTCGGCTATGCGCTGTTCAACGGCTTTCTCTATCTGGGGCTGCAGACCACCACGGCAGTCAATTCGGCGATCGAGCAGGGCTCGCTGCCCATGCTGATCCTAGGCGCCAATTTCATCATTTTCCGGGTGCGGGCCAAGCTGATCCAGATCCTCGGCGTCTTGCTGGCCATAACCGGGGTGGCTCTTACGGCAACCCATGGTGATTTGGGGAGGATCGTGACGCTCGACATCAATATCGGTGACGGTTTCGTCATGCTCGCCTGCCTGGCCTATACCAGCTACACGCTGGCGCTGCGTTTTCGTCCGAAGATGCATATTCTGAGCTTCATGGCGGTGAGCTTTTCCGGTGCGGCGATTACCGCGGTGATCATGCTGGCCTTCTCGCCGGGTGGGCTGGGGCAGGTGGCAACGCTGGGTTCGGCGCCGCCGGTGGTCTGGGCGGTGATTGCCTATGTGGCGATCTTTCCATCCATGTTCAGCCAGGTCGCCTATGCGCGCGGCGTCGAGCTGGTGGGCGCCAATCGCGCTGCACCCAGCCACAATCTGATTCCCGTGTTCGGGACACTCGGCTCAGTGATCATCTTGGGCGAAACGCTCGAAGCCTATCACTTCATTGCTGCCACCATCATCTTCAGCGGCATCCTTTTGGCCGAATGGGCGGCGCGGCGCAGCGCTCTACGCAGTTCTCCGTAATTGCCATTGGCATGTCGCTGTGTTCCTTCTTTGTTCAAAGGGGGGCTGCTCATGTCGATGATGATAATTGTGTTTTCCAATCGAGCTGCGACCATGCGCGAGTGGCAGGCAGGCCTTGATGCGGACGGCTTTGACCTCCTGCTCTACCAATCGGCAGTTTTCGAGGAGTTGAGTGGTTTCCTGCCCGTTCGACTGGAGGGGGCGGGGACCGGATTTGAAGTCTTCCACGAAGACTGCGCGGCCCTTGTCAGCGAACTCGGCGAGGAAGGTTGGGACGTTGGCGGACCCTGGCAGTATGCCATGTCGTTCTATTTCGGCGGGGACTATCGAGAGCTCATTTCGGTCCTTGCGGCAGCAGGCAGCTATGCTCGGGTAACAGGGGGCATTGTCTTTGACGGTGAGGAGGCCAAGGTGCAGCAGCCAGCAGAGGTCCTCGAAGAGGCGCGGCGGCTTCGCGATGTCTATAAGGACAAGCTGGGCGCCCCGCGATATGAATGGCGGGACGCCCAATAGGTGTGCATGAGAGAGGCGACAGCGGCTCTAGAAGCTCAGCGCCTTGGCCTGCTTGACGCCTTCGAGGCCGGCGATTTGGCCAAGCTGGTCGCCGGTCAGGGTGCCGTCGATGGAGACGAGCGCAATGGCGTCGCCGCCCACTTCGGCGCGGCCGAGGTTGAAGTTGGCGATGTTGATGCCCAGCGTGCCCAGAATGGTGCCGAGGCGACCAATATGGCCCGGCTTGTCCTCATTGGTGACATAGAGCATGTGCGGGGTGATTTCCGCTTCCATGTTGATGTCCTTGACCTGGATAATGCGCGGCTTGCCGTTGGCGAACAGCGTGCCGGCCACGCCGCGGGTCTGGCGCTCGGTTGTCACGGTCAGGCGGATGTAGCCCTCATAGGCGCCTTGCTGGTCGCGATTGGTGGTCTCGACCACGATGCCGCGATCCTTGGCGATTTGAGGGGCCGAGACCATGTTGATGTCGCCCAGCGAGGGCTTCAAGACGCCATTGATGGCAGCGGCCACCATGGGGCGGGTGTTGAGACCGGCCGGAGTGCCCTCGAATTCGATTCTGATGCCCGAAATCGCGGTTTCGGTGAGCTGACCGGCAAAGGAGCCGAGCGCTTCGGCGAGTTTGACCCAGGGGGTGATGATCGGGGCTTCCTCGGCCGAGATGGACGGGAAATTGAGCGCATTGGTGATCTCGCCGGTCATCAGGTAAGCCGAAATCTGCTCGGCCACCTGCAGGGCGACGTTCTCCTGCGCTTCTGTGGTCGAAGCACCCAGGTGGGGCGTGCAGATCACGTTGGGCAGCTCGAACAGCGGGTTGTTCTGGGCCGGCTCCTCAAGGAACACGTCGAGCGCCGCACCGGCCACCTGGCCCGATTTCAGGGCCTCATAGAGCGCGGCCTCGTCGATCAGCCCGCCACGGGCGCAATTGACGATGCGGACGCCCTTCTTGGTCTTGGCCAGCGTCTCTGCATTGAGAATATTGCGGGTGGCCTCGATCAGCGGGGTATGCAGGGTGATGAAGTCGGCGCGGGCCAGCAGGTCGTTGAGCTCGACCTTTTCCACGCCCAGTTCCAAGGCGCGCTCGGGGGTCAGGAACGGGTCATAGGCGATGACCTTCATCTTGAGGCCCTGGGCGCGGTCGGCAACGATCGATCCGATATTGCCCGCCCCGATCAGACCCAGCGTCTTGTGGGTGACTTCGACACCCATGAAGCGGTTCTTTTCCCACTTGCTGGCGCGGGTCGAGGCGTCGGCTTCGGGCAGCTGGCGAGCCAGGGCCATCATCATGGCAATGGCATGTTCGGCCGTGGTGATGGAATTGCCGAAGGGCGTGTTCATCACGATGATGCCCTTCTTGGTCGCGGCCGGGATATCGACATTGTCGACACCGATACCGGCACGGCCGATGACCTTGAGATTGGTGGCGGCCGACAGGATCTTTTCGGTCACTTTGGTGGCCGAACGGATGGCCAGGCCATCATACTGGCCGATGACTTCGAACAGCTTGTCCTTGTCCTTGCCCAGATCGGGCAGGTAATCGACCTCGACGCCATTGTCCTTGAAGATCTGGACGGCGGTGGGGCTCAGCTTGTCGGAAACGAGAACTTTGGGCATTTGAGCAATCCTGCATTGAATGGGAGCGGGCTTTGCCCTGCGTCACCATGAATAAGGGATGAGTGCCCCGCCTTAGCAGGGCTGATAGTTCGTTATGCAGCAGCCTTGAGGGCGGCTTTTTCCTGGGCGAAGGCCCAGTCGAGCCACGGCGTCAGTTTTTCGAGATCGGCGGCCTCGACAGTGGATCCGGTCCAGATGCGGAGACCCGTCGGGGCGTCGCGATAACCGCCGATGTCATAGGCCACGCCTTCCTTGTCGAGCCGCGACACGATGGCCTTGGCAAAGGCGGCCTGGGCGTCGGCGTCCAGCGCGTTGACCTCAGGATCGGCGATCACAAGGCAAACCGAAGTATTGGACCGTTCGGCTTCTTTCTTGGCGAGGAAATCGATCCAGTCGGTCTTTGCGGCCCAGTCGGCCAGCACCTTGGCATTGGCATCGGCGCGGGCCTGCATGGCCTTGAGCCCACCGATGTCGACACCCCACTGCATGGCGTCCACCGCATCCTCGATGCAGAGCATGGATACGGTGTTGATGGTCTCGGCCTTGAAGATGCCTTCGATCAGCTTGCCGCCCTTGGTCATGCGGAAGATCTTGGGCAGTGGACGGTCGGGCTTGTAGGTTTCGAGCCGCTCGACGGCACGCGGCGAGAGGATCAGCACGCCATGCGCGGCTTCGCCTCCGAGCGCCTTTTGCCAGGAGAAGGTGACAACATCGAGCTTGGCGAAATCGAGGTTCTGCGCAAAGGCGGCCGAGGTGGCGTCGCAGATGGTCAGGCCTTCGCGGTCGGCCGGAATCCAGTCGGCATTGGGTACGCGGACGCCCGATGTGGTGCCGTTCCAGGTGAAGACCACGTCGCGGGTGAAATCCACCTGTGTCAGATCCGGCAGTTCGCCATAGGGGGCTTCGAGCACGCGGACATCGGGGAGCTTCAATTGCTTTTGCACATCGGTGACCCAGCCGGCGCCGAAGCTTTCCCAGGCCAGCATGTCGACGCCGCGAGCACCCAGGGCGCTCCAGAGGAACATCTCCACCGCGCCGGTGTCGGAGGCGGGGACGATGCCGATACGATAATCAGCGGGGACTTCGAGCAATTCGCGGGTGAGGTCGATGGCCTGCTGGATGCGCGCCTTGGCCGGCTTGGCGCGGTGGGAGCGGCCGGTCAGCGCGCCAGAAAGCGCCTCAATCGTCCAACCCGGACGTTTGGAACAGGGACCCGACGAGAAATTTGGATTAGCCGGTTTGACCGCCGGTGCGGTTTGGGGCGTATCAGCCATATCAAGCGGCCCTCCCAGGCCTATTGTCTCGCGTTAGGGCGAGATGTCCTGAGGCCGCAAATACGCCTGCACCGCGACGCCGTCAAATGGATTCTGGATCTGGTCGGTCCGCCAGTCACATCATGATGAAATTCGGTCCGGTTCCAGGCATCGGCCCGCGACGGGCTGGAGCGAGAATTCCAGCGGCCGCCTGACCAACAGATCAGTCGGTCTCACAATCTTCCGAAACCCAAATCCTTGTCGGGTCCGCGGCCTTGCTTCCAAGATCGATGCAAGTGTCCGACGTGCAAAGCGTCCAGGGCGAGACTGTCGCGCCTGATGCGGCGAGAATGATCGTCTCGACCGGCGCAAGCTGAGGCGCATAGACCCATCGTCCGTCCCGCAGGACGGCGTTGTCGGGAAGCCCGATCCCCGCTCCCGAGCCTTCTACGCTTGCTCCAACGACCCTGAGTGCATCCCCCTCCGTGATCCAGCTTTCCGTCCAGGTGGTCTTTTCGACCGAATGGGTCCAGCTGAGCGAAAAAGCGGTCGCCGCAAGCGCGATAAGCTTCCCGCTTGCGGCGATGCAGAGGCTCATAGGGCTTGTCCAGCGGTGCTCTGGCGTGTCCTGCGCAGCCGCCAGACCTGGAACGCGACAAGGGCAAGTCCCATAGCAAAGCCGATTTCGTCAGTCATTGGCAGCGCCAGGATCAGCGTGATGCCGGCCGCAAGGAACGCGGCCCGTTCCACCACCCCGGCCCTGACGAAGAGGAAGCCAATGAGGCCCACACCGGTCAGCCCGATACCCACGCAGGCCTTGAAGATCACATAGGCGACCTCCACCGGATAGCCATAGGCCTCGGCCATCCAGCCGCCGTCCTGCAGCATCAGGGATGGCGTGAACACGGCCATGAAGGGGATCACGAAGCCGGCCGCTGCCAGTTTTATGGCGTTGAGCGAGATCTTAAGACCGCTGGACTTGGCGATGGGCGCCGCCGCAAAGCAGGCCAGTGCAACCGGCGGGGTAAGGTCGGCCATGATGCCGAAATAGAAGACGAACATGTGGCTGACCAGAAGCGGCACGCCCAGGTCAAGCAAGGCCGGGCCGGCCAGCGAAGAGGTGATGATGTAGTTGGGGATGGTGGGAATGCCCATGCCGAGCACGAGGCATGTCAGCATGGTCAGGACGAGCGAGAGGAAGAGATTGCTTTCCCCGATGCTGATGATGGCGCTGATGAAGGTCGAGGCAATGCCGGTCAGCGTGAGGGTGCCGATCACTATGCCCACCACCGCACAGGCGACACCGACGGGCAAGGCATTACGCGCGCCCTGCGCCAGCGCATCGCGGCAGATGGCCAGGGTTTCCCGGCCGCCCCTGAAGGTCACGCAAGCCAGGATCAGCGCGGCGATCACCGCAAACAGCAGGTTGACCCCGACCCAGGCGAAGGAAGCGGCGGCCAGGCCCAGGGCGACCCAGAAGACAATCCGGAAGGCCATTGGCTCGATACGGGCGGCGAGCGGCGTGCCCAGGATCAGCACAACGACAAGGGCAAGGCCCATCGTCCCCGCGAAGACGGGCGTGTAGCCAGCCAGGAGCAGATAGATCAACGCCGCCAGAGGCAGGATCAATGGCCATTGTTCCTTGACCGCACGCCAGGGATTGGGAAGCTGCTCCCTGGACATGCCCTTGAGGCCAAGTCGCCCCGCTTCCAGGCGCACCATCCAGAAACAGACGGCAAAATAGAGCAGGGCCGGGATGATCGCGGCCTGCACGATTGCGGCATAGGGCACATTGAGCGTTTCGGCCATGATGAAGGCCACTGCGCCCATGACCGGCGGCATGATCTGCCCGCCCATCGAGGCCGTGGCCTCGACCCCGCCGGCAAAGGCAGAGCGGTAGCCGAAGCGCTTCATCAGCGGGATGGTGAACTGCCCGGACGCCACGACATTGGCGACACCGGAACCCGAAATTGTGCCCATCAGCGCCGAAGACAGAACCGCCACCTGCGCTGGGCCACCCCGCGTTCCACCGACCAGCCCGAGGGCGAAGTCATTGAACAGCTTGAGCATGCCCGCTCGCTCAAGGAAGGCGGCAAAGACCACGAAAATGAAGATATAGGCCGCCGACACATAGATCGGCGTGCCGTAGATGCCTTCGGTACCGAAGCCGAAATGCTCCACGATCAATTCGAAGTCGTATCCGCGATGGATCAGCGGCGCGGGCAGATGTTGGCCGAAGAAGCAGTAGGCGAGAAAGATGCCGGCAATGAGCGCGAGCGGCCAACCCAGGATGCGCCGCGCCGCTTCGAAGACCAGCACGACGGCGGTGGTGCCGACGACCAGATCCATGGTGGTGAGGAAGCCGGTACGGCGGATCAGGTCCGCATAGAATAACCAGTTATAGATGCCCGTCAGGAAGCCGGCCACGCCCAGCGCCCAGAACAGGGCCTTGGCCGGTGCTGTTTTGGCCACCAGATTTGCCACCAGACCGAAGGTCAGAAGCAGCAGAAAACCCACATGCATGGCCCGCACGACCTGGCTGGGCAGAGCGCCATAGGCGGCCGTCCAGAGGGTGAAGAGGGCAAAGGCAATGGCGGTACCGAAGGCGATCTTGCCGGTGATGCCCGGGCCGAAGCCCGGCGGCAGGCCTTCGGCAATCTCTTCCTCGGATTGATGGGCAAGGGCATCGGCCCGAATGTCACCGGGTTGGGTCATGGGTCTCTTTCCTCCCAGAAGAGCAATGTGTGGACCCGCCGACAATGGCGGCGGGTCCGATGGGCATTATTGAATGATGCCCTGTTCGCGGTAATAGCGTTCCGCGCCCGGATGCAGCGGAATGGGCAGGCCCTTGATCGCGGCGTTGATGTCGATGCTTTCAGCGGCGCTGTGTGCGGCCCGCATGCGGTCGAGATTTTCAAACAGCAGCTTGGTCATCTGGTAGGCGGTTTCCTCGCTCACGCCCTCGTGGGACACAAGGATATTGCCGATGGCTGCCGTCGGCACGTCCTCGTCCTGCCCACTATAGGTGCCGGCCGGGATGATGGCGGGAACATAGGGCTCGCCGATCTGCACGACCGTCTCGGCTGGAATGGCCACGATGTTGATCTCATGGGTGGCCGTCAGATCCTGGATGAAGGCCACGCCCAGACCTGCTGACTGCAGGGTGGAATCGAGCTGGCGGTTCTTGATCAGTTCGGCAGATTCGGCATAGGGCAGGTATTCCACCCGGCCAAGATCCTCATAGCTCAGTCCCGCGGCTCCGAAGATGGCGCGGGCATTGAGCTCGGTGCCGGAGGCCGGCGCACCCACTGACATGGATTTGCCGGGCAGGTCTTCCAGCGTCTCGATGCCGGAGGCGGCGTCGGCAACGATCTGTACGTAGTTGGGATAGATGGCCGCGATGGCCCGGAGGCCCTCCAGGCGCTGCGGAAAGCCGGCCTCTTCGCTGCCTGCCCAGGCCAGCGCAACCGAGTCCCCGAGGGCAAAGGCGATTTCGCCGCGTCCCTGGGCGAGAAGGTTGAGGTTTTCGACCGAGGCCTTGGTTGACTGCACCTGGGTCCGCGACCCTTCGATCCCGTCGCCGTAGATTTCACTGAGCGCAACGCCCAGCGGATAATAGACGCCCGACGTGCCGCCGGTCAGAACGTTGATGAATTCCTGGCCATGGACAGCCGGCGTGGCCAGGGCGGTGCAAAGCAGGGCTGCCGCGCCCAGGCGCGTCATCATTTTGGTCATCGATTTCCTCCCAATAGGTTTGGCGGGCACCGGTCATTGCGGCGTCCCGTCCACATAGGAGCAAGCCCCGTGCCAAGCCGGCGACTTTGAAATCATTGAGCTTTTTGTTGGTAGCCGGGCGGAACTTCGCCAGCGAGCCAGTCAGCCTGGCGAAATTTCGCCAAGCTCGGGCTCGAGGCGCAAGCCATATTTGGCGATCTTCTCGTTGAGCGTACGGCGCGGCACACCCAGACGTTCCGCCGCCTCGGCGGTGGCGCCCCCACTGGCCTGAAGCGCGTCGCTGATGACCCTGGCTTCATAGGCGGCCACCAATTCGGGCAAGCTGCCTGAGGTTGCGGGCGTCAGGGCCGGGGATTCGAGCCCGATCACCATGCGCTCGGCGTAGGATTTGAGCTCGCGCACATTGCCCGGCCAGCGCTGGTGCGACAGGTTCAGGCTGAGCTCAAGGGGCAGTTCCTTGAAGGGGAGGCTGTGCCGCTCGGCGGCGCGGCGCGCAAAGACATTGTAGAGCAGCGGAATGTCCTCGGGCCGGTCGCGCAGCGGGGGCAGAGGCAGATCGATGGTGGCCAGGCGGAAGTAGAGATCGGGCCGGAACCGTCCGGCCTCGCTTTCGACCCTGAGATCGGCCTTGGTCGCGGCGATGAAGCGGACGTCGACCGGTATTTGCTGGTTGGAGCCGATCGGTTCGACTATCCGCTCCTGGATGATGCGGAGCACTTTGGCCTGCAGGGCCAGGGGCATGGATTCAATCTCGTCGAGGAACACAGTTCCTCCGGAGGCATAGGCGACCCGACCCTGCCGTGCCCCTTGCGCCCCGGTAAACGCCCCCCGCTCATGCCCGAATAATTCGCTTTCGAAGATTGTTTCGGGAATGGCGGCACAGTTGATGGCCACGAATGGCGCGGCCCGGCGGTGGCCAAAATCATGAAGGGCTCGGGCAACCACTTCCTTGCCGGTGCCGGTCTCGCCGGTGATCAGCACGTCCACGTCGATATCCGCCAGGCGCTGCACCGAGCGGCGGACAGTAGCATGATCGGCGATATGCCAATCAGCCTTGCGTCGAGATCGTCCGCCCCGCGTTGCAGGCGTTCTATTTCCCGCTTCAGCCGTCGTCGCTCGACACCATTGTCGAGAATGGAGACCAGTTGGTCGGCATCATAAGGCTTTTCGAGAAAGTGATAGGCGCCGGCCTGAATAGCCTCCACGGCCAGGGGTACATCGCCATGCCCCGTCAGCAGGATAATCGGCAGTTCGGGCTCGCGCTGGCGGATTTCGCGCAGCAAGTCGAGGCCGGAAAGGCCGGGCATGCGCATGTCCGAGACCACGCAGTCGCAGGCCGTGCCATCGATGCTGTCGAGCGCCTCCCTGGGATCGCTGAAAGTCTGGACCGCAAAGCCGCTGGCCCCGAGCCAATCGGCTGCGGCAGCGCACAGATCGGGTTCATCGTCGACGAAGACAATCCGGCCGCGGGTCATTTGGCAGGCTCAAGCTTGGCCGGCCGGGATGCCAGCGGGAGAGAAACCGTCGCGCATGTCCCGCCACCCGGCGCCGACGAAAAGGCCAGCGTGCCCTTGTAATCCTCCAGGATCGCCCGGGATATGGAAAGACCCAGGCCCAGACCTTCGCCGGTTGCCTTGGTGGTGAAGAAAGGCTCGGTGATCTGGTCGGCGATGTCGTGCGGGATGCCCGGTCCTGCGTCGCAGAACTCCACCAGCGCCATATCGCCGGACTGTGTCAACCTGACAGAGACCTGGGAATTGCCCATGCTGGCTGTCGCATCGATTGCGTTGATCAGAAGGTTGATGAAAACCTGCTCGATGCGCACGGCATTCACGGCGGCCGCTATCGCGGTGTCCGAGCTTTCCAATATTGGCGTGACGCCACGCTCCCTGGCCCGGGGGGCGACGATGTCGAGTGCCTCCATGATGGATTGACCCAGGGCAATGGGTTCGCTGGGCAGACTCTTTGCGCGCGATGAAAATGTCCGCAAATTCTTGATGGTGCGCTGCATTCTCTTGAGCAGGTCCCGGCCGGCCTGAATGGAGGCAGTGGACTTCTCCATGTTCTGGTTACGCGCGTGCAGGCTCGCCGCTGCGAGAGTATTGTCCAGCGCCGAGAGCGGCTGGCTGACTTCATGCACGATGGCCGCTGACATGCGTCCCAGGGCCGCCAGCTTGGCGGCATGGATCAGGCTGTCCTGGGTCAGGCGCAACTCGTCCTCGGCGCGCTTGCGCTCTTCCACCTCGCGCGCTAGCGCACCGGTGCGTTCGGCGACGCGACGCTCCAATACGGTGTTCTGCTCGAGCTTCCAACGCGTCAATTGCCGGCGCTGATACCCATAAAGACCCAGCAACAGGCAGACGAGGGTGAGCAGGCCCACCACGCCCGCCACCAACTGGGCCTGATCGCGGACCGGCGCAGCGGGCAGGGCACTGAACAGCCGCCATCCCTTGGGCGCGATAAGAGCGGTGCTCATCGCCAGGCGCGGCAACCCGTCCTGACTTACAAATGTGAAGCCTGAGCTCTCCAGTGCGTCGACCAGCGGCGCCCGGGAAAATACGTCGTTGCCGTCATAGCGGCGCTCCGCCTGGATTTCCGCCTTGTCGGTTTCTGAGAGGGCATAAAGCGGGCGATAGCGCCAATTGGGCACACCGGTCAAAAAGACGATGCCCGCGCTGTCGGCCACGCCGGTCATCTCTCCCGCTTCCGCCCAGACACGCTCGAGCGGAGACATGTCGACCTTGACCACTGCCACGCCCAGCGGCCCGTCTGGTCCATCGATGCGGCTGGAAAGGAAATAGCCCGGCACGCCGGTGGTCACGCCCACAGCATAGTAAGCACCCCGACCCAACGCGAGCGCATCGGAAAAATAGGGCCTGAAACTGTAATTATGGCCCACAAAGGAGCTGGGGAGGTCCCAGTTGGAGGCCGCCAGGGTCAATCCGTCCCGGTCAATCAGATAGACCGCGTCTGCCTGGGCATGCCGGGCGACATTGGCCAGATAGGCATTGACCAGTTCCACGCGCTCGGCCGTAGGCTCGGTCAGGAGGGCGAGCACGCGATTATCCTCGCCCAGGACCTGGGGGAGATAGGCGAAACGTTCGATCTCGCTTTCGACGGCGCGTTGTGACAGGGTCAGCCGATCGCGCAGCTGCCCTGAAAGCCGATCCATGCCGGCTTCATGGGCAAGAATATAGGCGACAGCGGCCAAGCCGCAGACCAGGACAACGGCCGCGATGCCAAAATGCCATCTCGATCTGCGACGTCCAGCCACACTTCCTCCCTGGCAGGCGCATATTTGCTTTTCTGCCTCGACAACCTACCGCCAAAGCCAGGGCCTCGTCATCACCCTGCAGGACAAGGGTCTGCAAGGACCGTTGCGCCGTGCCCGCAGCGCAGATTGTGGAACCCGCCCACGGCCAAGCCATTGATGTCAGGCGTGGTTTTTTCTCGCCCGCGCTGACGGGCAGAACGGATTTGGCGTGGACGGCCGAAGCAGGCATGATGGTCCCAAACAAACCTTCGACCGGTCGCCCGGTCGTAGCGGTACGATTCTTGAAGGCGAGCAAAGGCAGGTAAACATGCCAGGGAACACCCTTCTGACCCCGATGCTGGCGGCCGGCGCCATCCTGCTCAGCGTGGCGCTGCTCATCATGGGCAATGGCCTGCAGGTCATGCTGTTGCCCATTCGTGGCGGGTTGGAGGGCTTTTCGCCCTTCGAGGTGGGTCTGCTTGGCTCGGGATATTTTCTCGGCTTTGTGGTGGGCTGTGCGCTGACACCCCTGTTGATCATGCGTGCCGGACATATCCGCACCTTTGCGGCCCTGGTCTCGATCGCTTCGGCCGCTGCGCTGGGTTACCCCATCGGTGTGGACGCTGTGGTGTGGATCGCCCTGCGCATGATTACCGGCTTTTGTCTCGCCGGACTCTATCTCGTGGTCGAAAGCTGGCTCAACGACCAGGCCACCAATGAAACCCGCGGCATGCTGATTTCGACCTATGTCACGGTCAATTTCACCGTCATCACGCTGGGGCAGATGCTGGTGACGCTGTTTCAGCCCGATAGCTTCGTCCTGTTTTCCATAGCTTCCGTCTTGGTGTCGCTGGCGGCGGTCCCCATTGTGATGACGCGGTCGAGCCAGCCGGCGCCGATCACCATTGTGCGGTTCCGGCCGGTGCGCATGTTCCGGCTTTCGCCGACCGGGACGGTGTCTATCTTTCTCATCGGCATGGCCACCGGTTCCTTCTGGTCGCTCGGGCCGGCCTATGCCAGCGAGACAAGCGGCAGTATTCGCGATGCGGCCCTGTTCATGAGTGCGGCCGTCCTGGGCGGGGCGGTTTTGCAATGGCCCGCGGGCAAGCTGTCCGATGGCATGGACCGCCGGCAGGTGCTGATCGGGTTGGCCCTGTTCTGCATTGCCGCGGGGTTCACCCTGGTGCTTCTGCCCTTTGCCACCTGGCCCTGGCTGTCGATCGGCTTTGCCTTCGGAGCCGGGCTTTTGCCTTGCTATGCCATCGCCGCTGCGCATGTGTTCGACTTTGCCGAGCGGTCCGACTATGTGGAAATTTCCGCGGGCCTGTTGCTGCTCAACGGCATCGGCTCGACCATTGGACCGCTACTGGCCTCGCTCAGCTTCGAGTTGATTGGGCCGGCAGGGATTTTTGTTACCAATGGGCTGGTGTTCGCCGCTCTGGTGGCGTTTGTCGCAGTGCGGCTGACCCGACGCGAGGGCCTGCCGGAGGAGGAGAAGCACAATTTCGATCTGGGCACCAGCGCTGCGGTGTCGGTGGTGGCAGACGAAGAGGCCATTCAACTCAGCGATCTGGTGATCGAGGATCCGGTCGAGGCGCAGAACGCGCCGGCCGACCCGGTGCCCTAGGCCTGTGGCAGCGGGTCTTGCTGCAAAAAACCGCCCGCCAAATCATACCAATGTCTGGCCCTTGGCGGACAAAGCCATTAGCTTGGCGCCAATTCCAGATTCCACGTTCCTGTACCGAGATTATCCATGGCCGAGCCTTCTCTTTTCGCCCGCTTCGTAGCCCTTGTTGGCGGTGCCGCTGTCGCCATCCGCCATGCCGGAGACGGTCCCAGGCCGCATGCGTTCGGGACGGCGCCGTCCATCCCCGACGCCAGGCCGCAGGGTAAGATTCCGACATTGAAAATGCCGACGGCAAAGGGCTGGGAGGGTGAGCACATGCCCACCCCGGCGCCGGGTCTCAAGGTCAATGCTTTCGCCCGCAAGCTGGTGCATCCGCGCAATATGCATGTGCTGCCCAATGGCGATGTGCTGGTGGCCGAATCCATGGGCGAGGAGGGTTCCGGTCCGCGCTCGCTGTTCGATCATGCCATGCATGCGACCATGAAGCGGGCCCGCGCGGCCGGCAAGAGCCCAAATCGCGTGACGCTGTTGCGCGATGCCGATGGCGATGGGGTTGCCGAACAGAGCCACGCCTATATCGAGAATGTCCGCCAGCCCTTCGGTATCGTGCTGATCGGTGACACGCTCTATGTCGGTGCGTCCGACGCGGTGCTGGCATATCCCTATGTCGCTGGCGAAACCCGGATCACTGCGCCGGGCAAGAAGCTGATGGACCTGATCCCCGGCGGTCACTGGACCCGTAATCTCATCGCCTCCAAGGACGGCAGCAAGCTTTACGTCGCGGTCGGTTCGCTCAGCAATATCGGCGATCATGGCATGGCGGCGGAAGAAAACCGCGCCTGTATTCACGAACTGGACCTGGCGACAGGAAAGTCCCGTATTTTTGCCGGCGGGCTGCGCAATCCCGTCGGCATGGCCTGGGAGCCGGTTGGCGGCCATCTCTGGACGGTAGTCAATGAGCGTGACGGGCTGGGCGACGAAACCCCGCCAGACTACCTGACCTCGGTGGTCGATGGCGGCTTCTACGGCTGGCCTTATTGCTATTGGGACCGGGTCGTTGACGATCGCGTACCGCAGGACGCCGCCAAGGTCGCCAGCGCCAAACAACCCGACTACGCTTTGGGCGGCCATACCGCCTCCTTGGGCCTCTGCTGGCTGCCTGAAGGCACGCTGCCGGGCTTCCCCGCTGGCATGGCCATTGGCCAGCACGGTTCGTGGAACCGCTCCACCCTCTCGGGCTACAAGCTGGCCTTCGTCGAGTTCAAGGATGGCAAACCGGTGGGCATGCCGCGCGAGATCCTGAGCAATTTCCTCTCGCCCGACGAAAAATATTCCTATGGCCGTCCGGTCGGTGTGGCCCTTGCCAAGGATGGTGCGGTGCTGATGGCCGATGACGTCGGCGACGTCATCTGGCGCGTCACGGGCGCCTGACACCAGGTGCGCCAATATTCGGGGGCGTCGCGGCAGGTCTGCGGCGCCCCTTTCACCTTCCGCTTAGCCTGGCAGCTTGCCACCCAGTTCGTCCTCGATATGGGCGCGCACGATATCGTCGAAACTGGTTTCGGCGACAAAGCCCAGTTCACGGGCGCGGCGCGTGTCGAAATTCTGCGGCCAGCCGGCCACGATGCGGGCGATGGTCTTATCGGGTTCGCGGCGGATCAGGCGTGTTGCGGCAGGACCGCCAAAGCGTTCGAGCGCCGCGATTTCCTCGGCAATGGTGGCAGAAAGCCCCGGCATGGTGAGTGTGCGGCGCTGGCCAAGCAGGGTGGTGTCCAGGGTCGCGGCATGTAGCAAAAAGCCAATGGCGGCGCGGGGGCTGGCGAACCAGTGGCGCACGCTGTCGTCGACCGGCAGCACTGCCTCCATGCCATTTAGGGGCTCGCGGATGATGCCGGAAAAGAAACCGGAGGCGGCCTTGTTCGGCTTGCCCGGCCGCACGACGATGGTCGGCAGGCGGATGCCGATGCCGTCGACGAAGCCGCGGCGGGAATAATCGGCCAGCAAGAGCTCGCAAATGGCTTTCTGCGTGCCATAGCTGGTCAAGGGTGTGTGCGCCATGTCATCCGGAATTGCCGGGGGCAGGGGCTCGCCGAAGACGGCGATGGATGACGTGAACACAAGGCGGGGACGGTAGTGTTCCTGGATGCTTTCCTGCCGAATGGCCTCGAGCAATTGGCGGGTGCCATCGAGATTGATGGCATAACCCTTGTCGAAATCGGCTTCGGCCTCGCCCGAGACTATGGCTGCCAGGTGGAAGATCACGTCCGGCCGGTCTGCAACGAGGGCCTGAGCCACGCCGGGCAGCGACAGGTCTGCGGCGACGGGAACGGTCGGGATGGCATGCAGCGGCGCCTCGGGTGCGACGATGTCTGCCAGTGTCATATGGTCGATTGCCCGATCGCCAATCCCTCCGGCCTCCAGCAGCGCTGCGGTCAGCTTGCGGCCGACCATGCCGGCGGCCCCGATAATCAGAACATGCATGTCAGCCTCCTCAATGTGCAATTGAGCATTGTCGGGGCCATCGGGTCCAGCGCGAACGAAAAGGGCCGGCGTCTTCTGACACCGGCCCGATATGGCTTGGGCGGAGGTGGCGGTCCGCCACCAGCGCGTTAGTTGAAGCGGTAGCGTACCGTGCCGCGCACTTCGTGAACCCAATTGTTGTCCAACGTGTAGGGATGGGTCGCAGCATCGTTCTGAATGCGGTTGATATAGAGCGCCCGGTAGCCGACATCGGCCACAACCTGGCCGAAATCATAGCCGACGCCGACCATGCCGGCAGCGGCGAAGCTGGTGTTCTGGTCACGGGTGTCAGGCGCTGCAGACCCCGTGGTGATGAAATCATTGAAAGCAACACCAGCACCGGCGCCGACATAACCGAACGTGCCGCCGGCAGCGCCATAACCGCCATCGCCCAAGCTGAAATCGTAATAGGCGTTGGCCAGCAGGACGGTGGAGCGCAGTGACAGCCTGTGGTCACCGACGGTCAGTGTTGCACCACCGGAACCGTCATCGATATAGGCGGTCATGTTTTCGTTGCCGAGGTAATCGGCGGTCGCATCAACGCGGAAGCCGTTCCCCAGTTCATAACCGACACCAGCACCAACCGAATAGCCATAGCCGTATTCGGTAATAGCGAAATTCTTGTCGGCGGATGCTGCATCCGGGTGGTTCACATAGGGCGTCCACATCAGGTTCAGCGCCGCGCTGCCGCGCAGGTAGAACGAGCCGGAATAGCCATAGTCCACATCGGGAATTTCAATGACAGGCGGGTAGTAAGGCAAATCCGCGGCTACGGCTTGCCCTGCAATCATGGTCGCTCCTGCGACCAGTACTGCGGCGGTTAGGTTACGCATGACGAAGGTCCTTTGGTTGCCACGACACCAAGTCGATTGCGACCAATATCCGGCAAACTTCTTAAGGTGCACTTAACCTAAACATTTAACCCTAATTCCAGGCAAAGAAGGATCGTTTACAGATCATTACTCTGCTTCCGGCCTGTTATTGTTCTATTTAGATTTTCTTTGAGGATTTCATGCCACCTGGCGGATGGCGGCCTCGATCTGGCCGACAACCGTTTCGACCAGCATGGCGTCGTCTGCCTCGCCCATGACCCGGATGACTGGCTCGGTGCCCGATGCACGGACCACGAGGCGCCCGCCATTGCCCAGCATGGCCTGCCCGTCGGCAATGGCCTGGATGACCTGCTTGTGTTCGAGCGGCTTGCCGGCCTTGAACTTCACGCTGCGCAGCAGTTGCGGCACTTTCTCGAAACGGGCGCAGATCTCCGAGATTGGGCGCTCCATCTGCTTGAGCACGGCCAGCAATTGCAGAGCCGCGACAAGGCCGTCACCGGTGGTGGTGAAATCGGACAGGATGATATGGCCGGACTGTTCGCCACCGACATTGAAGCCCTTGGAGCGCATGGCCTCAAGCACATAGCGGTCCCCGACCTGGGTCCGCTCCAGCGTCAGTCCCAGCTTGGTCAGATGTCGTTCCAGCCCGAGATTGGACATGACCGTGGCGACAATTCCGCCGCCCACCAGCATCTGCCGTTCCAGCCAGCTTTCGGCAATGACGGCCATGAACTGGTCGCCATCGACCACGTGACCCTTCTCATCGACGATGATCACGCGGTCGGCGTCGCCATCAAGCGCAATGCCGATATCGGCGCGCACTTCCTTGACCTTGGCGGCGACGGCCTCCGGCGCGGTCGAACCGACCTTGTAATTGATGTTGAAGCCATCGGGTTCGGCGCCGATGGTAAACACTTCCGCACCCAGTTCCCACAGGGCAATCGGGGCGACCTTGTAGGCGGCGCCATTGGCGCAGTCGAGCACGACGCGCAGGCCGGAGAGGTCAATGTTCCGGGGCAGGGTGCGCTTGGCATATTCGATATAGCGGGTGCGCGCTTCCTCATCGCGATGGGCCCGGCCGATATCGCGGCCTTTGGCAAGATGACGGGTCATGTCGCTGTCGATCAGTTCTTCGATTTCCAGCTCTATCTCGTCGCTGAGCTTGTAGCCATCGGGGCGGAACAGCTTGATGCCGTTGTCGTCATAGGGATTGTGCGAGGCGGAAATCATCACCCCCAGATCGGCACGCAGCGAGCGCGTCAACATGGCAACGGCCGGGGTGGGCATCGGGCCCAGGAAATAGACATCCATACCCACGGCGGTGAAACCGGCGCCCAGTGCGCTTTCGATCATATAGCCGGAGCGGCGGGTGTCCTTGCCGATGACAACGCGGTTGCGATGGTCGCCGCGCACAAATTTGGCCCCGGCCGCCATACCCACCTTGAGCGCCAGTTCAGGGGTCAGCTTGGTGCCATTGGCGAGGCCGCGAATGCCGTCGGTGCCGAAATATTTGCGGGCCATGGGTCGTCCCCCGATTCACTGCTGGTGAGTGGATAATACCACTTTGGTTTGGAAATAGCGGAGTGTTTGGCAAGAGAAAAGGGCCGCCCTGCGGCGACCCTTAACAATGATGCCTAATGGCCTCAGCTTTCCGGCTGCGGTTCCATGCCCGGTTCGGGCGGAGAGTCCGGGCGCTTCTTGTTGGTCTTGCCTGCCGACGGAACCCCGGAGGCCTTGGGCGCCGCTGGGCCGCTGCTGTCGTCCGGGCGCTCGGGCTGCTTTCCATCCATCAGGGCGCGCAGTTCGTCGCCGGTCAGGGTTTCATACTCGAGCAGCGCCTGGGCAATGGCTTCCCACTGGTCGTGATAGGTGGTCAGGATATGGCGGGCAGAGGACTCACCATCCTCGATCAGCTTGCGCACCTCCTGGTCGATGATGCGCGCCGTATCGTCCGACATGTGCTGGCTCTGCGTCACCGAATGGCCCAGGAACACTTCCTGGTCATTGGACTTGTAGCGCACGCGGCCGAGCTTTTCGCTCATGCCCCATTCCATCACCATGGAGCGGGCAAGGCTGGTGGCCATCTGGATATCGCCCGAGGCGCCCGAGGTGACCTTTTCCGGACCGAACTTGATGATCTCGGCCTCGCGGCCGCCGAACAGCATGGTCAGCCGCGCCAGCGCCTTTTCGCGGGAGAAGGAATAGCTGTCATTCTCGGGCAGGGTCATGACCATGCCGAGGGCACGGCCGCGCGGAATGATGGTGGCCTTGTGGATCGGGTCGATGCCGGCAACCTTGAGCGCGATGATGGCATGGCCGGCCTCGTGATAGGCGGTCAGCTTCTTTTCGTCGTCGGTCATGGCCATGGTGCGGCGCTCGGCGCCCATCATGATCTTGTCCTTGGCGTCCTCGAATTCCTGGTGGGTGACGAAGCGCTTGTTCTTGCGCGCCGCCATCAGGGCCGCCTCATTGACGAGGTTCATCAAATCCGCGCCGGAGAAGCCCGGCGTGCCGCGGGCCAGCACCTTGAGGTCGACGTCCGGGGCCAGCGGCACCTTGCGGACGTGAACCTTGAGCACCTTTTCGCGCCCCGACACGTCGGGGTTCGGCACCACGACCTGGCGGTCGAAGCGGCCGGGACGGAGGAGGGCAGGGTCTAGCACGTCGGGACGGTTGGTCGCGGCAATGAGGATGATGCCTTCATTGGCTTCAAAGCCATCCATCTCGACGAGGAGCTGGTTCAGCGTCTGCTCACGTTCGTCATTGCCGCCGCCGAGACCGGCACCACGCTGGCGGCCGACGGCGTCGATTTCGTCGATGAAGATGATGCAGGGCGCGTTCTTCTTGGCCTGCTCGAACATGTCGCGGACGCGCGAAGCACCCACGCCGACGAACATTTCCACGAAGTCGGAACCGGAAATGGTAAAGAAGGGCACATTGGCTTCGCCGGCCACCGAGCGGGCCAGCAAAGTCTTACCGGTACCCGGCGGGCCGACCAGCAGCACGCCGCGCGGGATACGGCCGCCCAGGCGCTGGAACTTGCCTGGATCGCGCAGGAATTCGACGATTTCTTCCAGGTCCTGCTTGGCCTCGTCGACGCCGGCGACGTCCTCGAAGGTCACCTTGCCCTGGGTTTCGGTCAGCAGCTTGGCGCGCGACTTGCCAAAGCCCATGGCGCCGCCGCGACCGCCGCCCTGCATCTGGCGGATGAAGAAGAACCACACGCCGATGATGACGAGGAAGGGCAGCCAGCTCGAGAGCAGGATGGACCAGAAGGGGCTCGATTCGGGGGCGCGCGCGGTGATGCTCACATCGCGGTCTTCGAGCTTGGTGATCACGTCCGCCCCATCCGGGATGATGGTTTCGAAGCGCGTGCCATCATTGAGCTGGCCGGAGACCACATTGTTGGTAATGGTCACGGTCTGTACGCGGCCGGCTTCGATGTCGGTCACGAACTGGCTGTAGCTCTTTTCGGCCACGGACATGGTGCGCGTGGACGACTGGAAGACCTGGAACAGGCCCATCAGCATGAAGAGAATGACCAGCCAGATGGCAAAGTTGCGGAAATTTCCGTTCATCAATTCCTGTCCCGGAGAGGCCGGCGCTCGGGTCGCGCCAGTATTGGGGCGAATGTAAGACCCTCAATGGGGCGTTACAAGGGCAAGACCTCGGCGTTTCCGGCCTTCCCGTCCAGTCATATTGTCGCGATGGGGTTAATACGCGGTGGGGAAAACAGGCGTGTGGACAATGCGTCACGCCGCCCGGCCAGTTCGGCGTCGCGGTTGCAGGAGACAGAGCGGTGTCCCGAGACGGCTTCAGTCTCGAAAATAAAATGAGACGAAAGCCGTCTCGGGAACGCCGGGATTTCTCGATAGGGGATAACTTGGAAGGCTGTCCGGCACGGCCGCCCCTGGGGCACCCGCTTTCAGCTATCAGTACAATACCGACAGCAGGCTCGAACTCTCACCGACCGATCCCCAGACCATGACGGCAAGCGACTGCCCCATGCCCGGCTTTCCCTCCCGCCACTGGTCGCTGCAGGCCGCCCTATCGCGAGAGGAATGTGGGGATTATGCGGGAGGTATGGGGACCGGGGATTAATTTTTCTTGGTCTGCTATGATGGCGCTATCAGCGGGAGGGGAGGGCGTGGGCGTATACGTCACGACGAAAATCGATATCGCGCGGCCTCTTGCCGAGGTGGCGGCCTATGCCTTCGATCCGACCAATGCGCCACAATGGTATGCCAACATAAAATCAGTCCGTTGGCGCACGGGGCCGCCGGTGGCCGAGGGCAGCGAGATGGATTTCGTTGCCCATTTTCTCGGGCGCGAGCTGGCCTATACCTATCGCGTCGTCGAATTGACCCACAATCGGCTTGTCATGCGCACCGCGCAGGGACCGTTCCCGATGGAGACGATCTATCAATTGCAGGCCACCGGCCCCGACAGCACCCGCTTCTGCCTCATCAATCGCGGCGAGCCGAAGGGTTTTGTCGGCGTCGTTGCGCCGGTCATGGTCGCAGCCATGAAGGCGGCGAACAGGAAGGATGTGGCTGCATTGAAGGCGGTGTTGGAGGGGCAAGTACCTACGCACACTTGATGGGTGCATGTTCGGCAGAACTAGAGTTAGGCGACTGTTCTTTCGTTCGGTTCTCGACCGCTAAGATCAGGACGGTTGGAGCGTTGACCTTAGAACGACGGACAAACAGAGCGCACCGCTCCCAAGCACATGGGCCCGTAGCAGGTGGATTGCGAGGAGAATTGCAAGCGCTTGCGCGGGAAGCGAGCAAAATTCAGCGCACTGAATTGATGACTGATGAGGTTGGTATGGAACAGGTTTCGTTTGGCCAGTGCGGCATTTGTGGACAAGGGGAACTCATCGCCATGAAGTTACCTGGGTCTTCGCACTTGCTGTTGATGTGTGATGATTGTGAGTCACAGTGGAGCTCGCCCGAAGATTCAAAGTCGTATCAGAATGCATTGAACACGGAATTCCAGGGACTTGTCGTTGCAAGCCCCGAAGACATTCTAAAAGCCGGCTGGAGAGTGACGCGCTAACCAAGGGTGAAATACTCACCAACAGCTGCCGGTCTGCTGACCACCCGTCGCCCAAACAAAAGCCCCGGCTCATCACCGGGGCTCTTTCAATCCGATGTTGGCGTCGCCCGGCCATTCGAGCGTAGCTCTCATGGCCTTATCACCTAAAATCGCTCCACCGGAGCGATTTTGCCTTCCGGCACGGCTCTAAGCCCCCGCCGCTTCCTTCACGGCTTCCTGCACCTTTTCAAATGCCCGCACTTCGATCTGGCGGATGCGTTCGCGGCTGACGTCATATTGCTGGGCCAGTTCCTCAAGCGTTGAGGGATTGTCCTTGAGGCGCCGGGCCTGGAAAATGGCGCGTTCACGCTCATTGAGCACGTCCATCGCCTTGTTCAGCATGCCCATGCGCTCGGAATATTCCTCGCTTTCGCCCAGGCTGGTTTCCTGGTCGGGCGTGTCATCGACCAGCCAGTCCTGCCATTCGGACGAGCCTTCGTCGGCCCGCATGGGGGAATTGAGCGAAGCGTCGCCCGAGAGGCGCGAGTTCATCTGCACCACTTCGTCCTCGGTGACGTTGAGGGTGGTGGCGATCTGCTTGATCTGGTCGGGGTGGAGCGAACCATCCTCGAGCGCGGCGATCTGGCCCTTCACCTTCCTCAGGTTAAAGAACAGCCGCTTCTGGGCGGCAGTGGTGCCGATCTTGACCAGGCTCCAGGAGCGCAGCACATATTCCTGGATGGCGGCGCGGATCCACCACATGGCGTAAGTCGCCAGGCGGAAGCCCTTTTCCGGCTCAAAGCGCTTGACCGCATGCATCAGGCCCACATTGCCTTCCGAGATCACCTCGGAAATGGGCAGGCCATAGCCGCGATAGCCCATGGCGATCTTGGCCACGAGCCGCAAATGGCTGGTGATGAGCTTTTGCGCGGCGCCGGGATCGGCGTGCTCTTTATAGCGCTTGGCCAGCATATATTCTTCATCCGCTTCCAGCATGGGAAACTTGCGGATTTCCTGAAGATAGCGGCTGAGGCCCCCATCGGACGAGAGGACCGGCAAATTCGTTTGGGCCATGGACGCACCCCCTTTCAGCTTCCCCCGCATCGCGCGGGCGGAAATACCGGTTGCTGTCCGGAAAGGCACAACAACCGATGTGAGGACTATATAAGTTGCAGTTTGGCGAATTTAAGGGGCCAAGGGGAAACAAACGTTACAAATCGGATAGCGTTCCCGAAAGCCCTTCGCCTTTCATCGTCATTATACGATAAAAGTAACCCGTGTACACACACATTGACGTGACGGCGGGCCTTTGCACGCCATGCGGGGCGTCTTAATCTGGTCTCATGTCAAATTCTGTCACCATCCTGCCGGTTCCGGTTTTCTCCCTGCTCTGCAATGTCGCTTTTGCGCTTCGGCGCGAGGTTTTCGTGTGGGAACAGAAGGTGCCGGAGGATGAAGAACATGATCAATACGATCTGACGGCCACGCATTTCGTCGCCATTGCCGATGGGGAAGTGGTGGGCACTTTGCGGCTGATCGATCTGCCCGAGCACAGCAAGATCGGCCGGGTCGCAGTGCGGCAGGCGCTGCGGGGGCAGGGGATTGCGCGCAAGCTGATTGCCGCAGCCATGGCCCATGCCCGGCAGCGGGGGCAGGACCGGTTTTATCTCACCGCGCAGTCCGACAAGCTGGGCTTTTATGAAAGCCTTGGATTTGTGGCGTTCGGGCCTGAATTCATGGATGGCGGCATGCCGCACCGGGCGATGCGCGACTATGACAAGGACAGCGCAAGGCTGGTGGATTAGGATTGTGTTAACGCATTAACCCGCGCCTGGCTGGCCGGCCCGAATGCTTGCGCTATTGTGCGGTTTGTCGGCCTTCATGCGCGCCCCATGCCGCGCCGCTGGACGCCGCACCAAGAAGAACCCGGTTAACCGGGAGGCAGAAAGGGCCGGCGCTGGAATCAGCGGCCGGCTTTTTCTTTGGTTCCACACAGCGATCAAAAAAACGCGCGGAACGGCTTTGTGATCGCTGCGTTGTCAGGGCATCGATGGGCCGCACGGCGCGCTACCGGCAAGTTTTGCGTCGTACGGCCCTGTTCACCGCAACGATGAACCATTGGAGCCTACTATGATCCGCACCCTTCTTACCAGTTCGGCCATTGCCCTGGTGCTCGGTACCGCAGCGATCGCTCAGGACACCACCACGACCGAAACTCCGGCCAATGAAATGGCCCCCGCCAACGAAATGGCGCCTGCCAACGAAATCGCCCCTGCGGATACTGCCACGCCGGTGACCGGCGATACGGCCGTTGAGCCGATGAGCCAGATTGAAGCGCGCGAGCCTTGGGACATGTCTGCCGGCTATACTGCCGGTGAAGGCGATGCGCTGGTTTCCGAAATCATGGGCGCAACCATATTTTCGAGCGGCGCTGAAGACGCTGAATCCATCGGTACGGTCAATGACCTGGTGATTTCGGAGAACGGTGAAATCCATGCCGTGGTCATTGGCGTCGGCGGTTTCCTCGGCATTGGCGAAAAGAATGTTGCCGTCGACTTCGCCGAACTCGAACATACCGTCGCTTTTGACCAGACCGAGCGTTGGGTCCTGGCCACCACGGCTGATGCCCTCAATGCCGCTCCGGACTTCGTCTGGGAAGAAAACCTGAATGGCGACCCGGCCATGGCACCGGCCGATCCGGCCATGGCTCCGGCTGACCCCGCGATGGAACCGGCTGACCCGGCAATGGCGCCGGCTGATCCGGCCGCCCCTGCAGACCCGGCGATGGCCCCGGCGGATGACGCCATGGGTGCCGATCAGGGCATGATGCAGCGCGAAGGTTATGCAGTGGTCGAGCGCGACGCCTTGACCGCCGAGAACCTGACCGGTGCGACCGTGGTTGGTCCGGACGGCGAGGATATTGCCGTGGTGGGTGATATTCTCCTCACCGAGGATGGCCAGGTCGATGCCATGCTGATCGACTTTGGCGGCTTCCTGGGCATTGGCGAGAAGCGCGTCGCCGTGACGCTGGATAATCTCGAATTTGCTGCCAATGAGAATGGTGATCTGCTGATCTACAGCGATTTTACCCGTGAGCAGCTCGAGGCCCAGCCGGAATATGACGAGGCGACCTATGCCGACGACCCGGCGCAGCGCGCCACGGATATGTAAAGACGATCGGTAGCGCTGAAAAACAAAAGGCCCGCTTCGGCGGGCCTTTTCGTGTCTTCTTGGTCAGGCCTACTGGCGGCGGTAGCGCAGACGGGCGACCTCGTCGTAGTTTTCCTGCTCGAATTTGGCCTGCTCGTCCTTTTCGCGCTGGTGTTCGCGCTGGTCGAGCAGTTCGACCTTTTTGAGGTCCTCAAGTGCCTCGGCCAGGGCATCCTGGGCGGCTTCAAGCTTACTCTTCATGTCATTGGCCGAGGCCAGCAGGTTGTCGCGCCGGGTCAGCGCGGCCTTGGCAAAGGTGGAATAGGCGAAGTGAGCCGTGTCCGAAATGCCGGTCTTGGTGTGCTCGATCTCGATCTGCTGGTCGAGTTCGGACGCCATGCGCTCGAAGTCGGCCACCATCATCTCGATCTGCGCAACCTGACGGCGCTTCTCGTCAACCTGGAATTTCTTGAGCCGGATGAGGCTCTCGCTGCGCGATTTCAAGACCTGTACTCCTTACACATCAAGTCAGTTCCGGACCGGCCCATACACATCAAGCCAGTCCATCAGTCCCGCGCATCAGCCTCGGCGATCAGGCCGGCGAGCATGGCATAGCCCTCGGCAATCGTCGTGGTCTCATCCCTTTGCTGGCCCAGAAAGGCTTCCAGCTTGGGGAAGATAGCGATGGCGCGGTCCACATTCGGATCTGACCCTTTCCGGTAAGCCCCCAGCCGGATCAGTTCCTCCATGTCCGAGAATATGGACATGAGTTCCCGCGCCCGCGACAGGGTGGGCCGAACGTCTTCGGGCACGCATCCTGGCATGGTCCGCGAGATGGACCGGAGCACATTGACCGCCGGGTAGCGTCCCCGTTCGGCAATGCCGCGCTCCATCACAATGTGACCATCGAGAATGCCGCGCACGGCATCAGCAATAGGCTCATTGTGATCATCACCTTCCACCAAAACGGTAAACAAGCCGGTAATGGAGCCCGAATTGGGTTTGCCGGGCCCGGCGCGCTCCAGCAGGCGGGGCAGCTCGGTAAAGACGGTGGGCGGGTAGCCCTTGGCGGTCGGCGGCTCCCCGATGGCCAGGCCGATCTCGCGCTGGGCCATGGCAAAGCGGGTGAGGCTATCCATCATGCACAGTACGCGCTGGCCCTGGTCGCGGAAATATTCGGCGATCGACATGGAGATATAGGCCGCCTGGCGGCGCATCAGTGCGGCCTCGTCCGAGGTGGCCACAACGACCACGGCACGCGCCAGCCCTTCCTCGCCCAGATATTCCTGGATGAATTCGTGCACTTCGCGACCGCGTTCGCCGATAAGGCCAATCACCGAGACATCGACGTCGGTATTGCGCGCCAGCATGGACATCAGCACGGACTTGCCCACGCCCGAGCCCGCGAATATCCCCATGCGCTGGCCTTCACACATGGTGGCGAATGTATTGAGGCACCGCACGCCCAGTTCGATCGGCTCACCCACGCGGTCGCGGTCATGCGCGGCCAGTGGGGACTGGCGCAGCGGATAGGGTTGTGCACCCATGGGGAGCGGTCCAAGCCCGTCAATCGGTTCGCCATTGGCGTTGACCACCCGGCCGAGCCAGCCATCAGATGGATTGACCGATCCGTCATGGCGGCGGAACACGGCCTTGCACCCCAATCGCACGCCGCCCAATTCGCCAAAGGGCAGGCACAGGGCATGGCCGTCGCGAAACCCGATGATCTCGGCGGCCAGATGGTGTCCATCCGTTGCCTCAATGATGACGCGCCCGCCCACGCGTAATTCGCGCACCGGCCCGACAATCTCGATCAGGAGGCCCTGGACGGATTTGACCCGCCCGAACACTTCAACGTCGTCTATGGCCTCAATGGCCGAGATCAGCGCCTGCATGCTCATATCGGTTCAATGTTCGTCCATCTTTGGGTCCAGGAGTGGCTGGCGTGCCATTATTATGGTTTCCGGGCGCACTCGAATCGGCCCGGATCACGAATCAGATGGTAACCGATCATTAACGCAAAAGCGCTATTGGCTGAGACGATCGGCGAAATGCGTCCTGTGGCGCAAATGTGGCCAAACTCCCCCCAAATGCCCCGAATGCTTGAGTCCAGAGAGTCTCTTGGAACGCTTTCTTAATGTAGTACCTTAAGAAATTTTTTGGGCATTTATATAGATTTTTCAATAAGTTAAGATTAATTCATCCTAACGCTCTTTGCGTATTGCGGATCAGAATTAAACTTTGTTAACTAGTTGGGCTTAGGCTTCAGTCATATCCAGTAGGGTTGGAGCGGGAAGGGCAGATTGGCTCGGCCTCCCGCGGGTTCCAGCAGGAACGAATGACAAGGGGAATATAATGCGGGTACTCCTTATTGAGGACGATAGCGCGACAGCGCAGAGCATCGAGTTGATGCTGAAGTCCGAAAGTTTCAACGTCTATACCACCGATCTGGGTGAGGAAGGCGTCGATCTCGGTAAGCTATACGACTACGATATTATTCTGCTGGACCTGAACCTGCCCGATATGAGCGGTTACGAAGTCCTGCGGACATTGCGCGTCGCCAAGGTGCAGACGCCAATTCTCATTCTTTCAGGCCTGGCCGGCATCGAGGACAAGGTTCGTGGTCTCGGCTTCGGCGCCGACGACTACATGACCAAGCCCTTCCACAAGGACGAACTCGTGGCCCGCATCCACGCCATCGTCCGCCGCTCCAAGGGCCACGCCCAGTCGGTCATCTCCACCGGTGATCTCATGGTCAATCTCGACACCAAGACGGTTGAGGTTCAGGGCCAGCGCGTGCATCTGACCGGCAAGGAATACCAGATGCTGGAGCTGCTTTCGCTGCGCAAGGGCACTACGCTCACCAAGGAAATGTTCCTCAATCACCTCTATGGTGGCATGGACGAGCCGGAACTGAAGATCATCGACGTCTTCATCTGCAAGCTGCGCAAGAAGCTTTCCGTTGCCACCGGCGGCAAGAACTATATCGAGACGGTCTGGGGCCGTGGCTATGTGCTGCGCGAGCCCGACGACGCAGAAGGCTATGCCGAGAACGTCGCCTAAGCGATCTGTCCATTTACATTGAAAGCCCCGCGCGACCTGGTCGCGCGGGGCTTTCGTTTGGACAATCCGCGCCTGAACCGGAACCGGCCGGGTTCGCCCACGTTTCGCCTTGAACGCAATCTCAGGGGGAATTCCTATGGCCGACCTCTCCACACGTCTGCGCGAACCGCTCGTCTTGTCCCTGCTCATCGTGGCAGCGGCCGGATGGCTGGCCTTCATTGCCATGTGGATCAACAGTTCGGGGCAAAGCGAGCAATTGCGCGCCGAGATTGCATCGGTCACCGCCGAGCGCGATGCAGCCCAGCAGAACCTGGCTGAACGCGAGGAGACGGCGGGGGCGCTGGAGAGCGCTCGGACCGATCTGGAGAGTGTGGAAGCTGAACTGGCCGATGCGAACGCCCGGCTTGAAACAGCAAACCAGGACCTTGAAGCCCGGACCGGAGAGCTCGACAGCGTTACCCAATCCCTCAATTCGACAGAAGAACAGGTCGCGACCCTCGAAGCGCGGGCCGAAGAGGCTACGGCGACCGTGCAGGAGCTGGCGGCACGTCAGGCGGCATTGCAATCGGAGATCCAGGCCTCCAGTCGGCAGTTGAATGATGTCGGGGCGCGGCTTGAGGATGCGCGCCGGCAGGAGGAGACGGCAACTGCCAATGTCGCCCAATTGGCCGAAGAAGCGGCGGAGGCGACCGCGAGCCTGGCGGAAACACAGTCCCGCCTGCAGACGGCACGTGAAGAGTTGACGGCCACACAAGAAGAACAGGCAGAGCTCGCCCAGCAGACTGAGGCGGCCGGTTCTGATTTGCGGGCGATGCAGCAGCAGGTCGATGAACTCGCCCAGCGACGGGAGACATTGGCCGGCGATGTAGAGGGATATGAGGAGCAATTGCGCAATTTGCAGCCGCAGGTCGAGCAATTGACCCAGACATTGGCGCAGCGTTCGAGCGAACTCGAAGACGTGGAGGCGAGCATTGCTGCCCGATCAGAGGTCAGCGTCGAAGCAGATGCTGACGCGGCCGGGATACGGGCTTTCGAGGTGGCAGCGGAAGGGGAAGCCAATGGCCTGCGCCTGACGCTCAACCCGGATGGTCGTTTCACCATGCAGGATCGGACCGGCACCGAAGTGGAAGGCAATTACAGCCTTGGCGAGGGCGAACTGGTTCTTTCGGAGGTGTCGGGCCATGTGGGCGACGCCAGCTTCCCCATGACCTGTCCGGTCGAGGACAGCGCGGCCGGCCTGACGATCGGGGAGGCAGATGGCTGCGTCATCGGGGGCCTGCGGTTCGACGCCAGCCAATAGGACTGGCGCGGAATAGTTTGTCGAAGCGTTCCGCATCCATTCGTCGCCCAAGCAATCGCATCCATGCCGGATGCGTTTGCACGGGAGACAACAATGATCCGAACCCTATTGGCTGCAACCATAATCTGCATCGCGCCCCCCACGGCACTGGCCCAGGACACGGGCAGTTATGCGGACATCAACGGCATGGAGATGTATTACGAAGTCTCGGGCACGGGGGCCCCGCTGGTCGTTCTGCATGGCGCCTATATGAACATCGAAACGATGGGCGAGATCATCCCTCGCCTGGCCCGGAGCCACACGGTCTACGCCCTGGAGCTGCAGGGGCACGGCCGCACCAATGACATAGACAGGCCCATCACCTATCCCGGCCTGGCCGATGACGTTGCGACGTTCATGGATCAGGTCGGGCTCGAACAGGCCGATATCTTCGGTTACTCCATGGGCGCTGCGGTCGGCCTGCAACTGGCCATCCGGCACCCCGACAAGGTCGACCAGCTCGTGGCCGCCTCGGTCGCCTATGATGCGTCGGGCTGGCAGCCGGCCTTTACCGCTTTCATCCCCAGCATGACGCCCGACATGTTCGTGGGCGGCCCCATGGAAGAGGCCTGGCAGGAACTGGCGCCCAATCCGGAGGGGTTCCGGGCCTTTGCCGAACGCCTGATCCAGCTCGAAAAAGAGCCCATGGCCTGGGAGGATGATGTCAGGGCGCTCGAAACCCCGGTCCTGATCATCGCCGGCGATGCCGATGTGTCCACGCTTGAGCACAATGTTGCCTTGTTCCGCCTGCTGGGCGGCGGAGACATGGGCGATATGGGCGTACCACTGCCCGCGTCCCGGCTGGCGGTCCTGCCCGCAACCTCGCATACCGCGGTCATCAACCAGGTCGATCTGCTGCACGGATTTATCGAACCGTTCTTGCAAGGCCAAACGCCCAGGGGCATGTTCGAGTGAGGTCAATGCCGGGGATGCTCGACCCGGCATTTTCCCTTGACCGTATGACGCCGGCGGCGATGCGTGCGGCCGCGGGATCGATGGATCGCCATTGGGAGGGTGTGGGCCATGAACGAGGAGCCAGGTCTGGCGCGGCGAGAAACCGACCGCGCCATTACCACCGTCTGGCGGGTCGAGCAGGCGCGGGTGATTGCAGGGCTTACGCGCATGGTGCGCGATATTTCGCTGGCCGAGGAACTGGCGCAGGACGCCTTGATGGCCGCCCTCAAGAGCTGGCCGGAAACCGGGGTTCCGCGCAATCCCGGCGCCTGGCTGATGCAGGCGGCAAAGCGCAAGGCCATCGACTATTTCCGGCATCGCAAGATGGCCGCCGGCAAGCTCGAGACGCTGGGCCGCGACATGGAGGATGACGTCCCGGACGCGGAAACCGTGATCCATGAGCAGCTCGATGACGATGTGGGCGATGACCTGCTGCGGCTGATCTTCACCTCATGCCATCCAGTGCTGCCGCCAGAAAGCCGGGTTGCCCTGACGCTGCGCCTGATCGGCGGTCTCACCACGGAAGAAATCGCGCGCGCCTTTTTGGCCAATGACACGACCATCGGGCAGCGGATCGTGCGGGCCAAGCGGACCATTGCCGATGCCGGCGTGCCCTTCGAAGTGCCCCGGGGGGCAGAACGGGAGGAGCGCGTGGCCTCGGTTCTGGGCGTGCTCTATCTCATCTTCAATGAGGGCTATTCGGCCACTGCCGGCGAAGACTGGATGCGGCCGCAATTGTGCGAGGAAGCCATGCGCATGGGGCGCATCCTTGTCTCCCTCATTCCGGATGAACCGGAAGCCCATGGCCTGCTGGCGCTGATGGAATTGCAGCATTCACGGGTCAAGGCCCGCACCAATGCCAAGGGTGAGCCAGTCTTGCTGCCAGATCAGAACCGGACCCTGTGGGACCAGATGATGATCCGGCGGGGCCTGGATGGTCTGACCAAAGCGCAGCAATTGGGTGGTGTGACCGGGCCCTATACGCTGCAGGCAGCCATTGCCGCCTGCCATGCGCGGGCGCGAAAGGCCGATGATACGGACTGGGAGCAGATCGCGGCCCTATACGGGCTGCTCAATCAGGTGACGCCGTCGCCGGTGATCGAGCTCAATCGTGCCGTGGCGGTGTCGATGGCACGGGGCCCCGCTGCTGCCCTGCCGCTCCTCGATGCGCTCAAGGACAGCCCGGCGCTGGCCAATTATCACCTGCTCTATGGGGTGCGGGGCGATGTGCTGCGCAAGTTGGGCCGGCATACAGAGGCTAATCTGGAGTTCCGCCGCGCAGCGGAGTTGACGCGCAATGCGCGCGAGAAGGCGTTTCTGGAGGGGCGGGCAGAGGAGCAGGTCTAGGGCCAGTTCGGCACGGACAATACAGGCTGCCAGCCGGCAGTCAGGCTGCAGCGGCCTTGTCCTGGAACTTGCTGATCAGCACGCTGCGGTCAAACGGCTTCATCATATAGTCATCGGCACCAGCCTTGAGGGCCAGCGCAATGGCGCCGACGTCGTTTTCGACCGTGCAATAGATGACGCGGGGCTTTTCGCCGCCCACATAGGCGCGCAGCAATTTCAGGAACTCAAGGCCGCTCATGATGGGCATGTTCCAGTCGAGCAGGATGGCGTCAGGCATCTCCTGGCGACACTTGTCGATAGCTTCCTGCCCGTCCTCGGCCTCGTCCACGATATAGTCGAGATCTTCGAGCAAACGGCGCGCAACTTTGCGCACCACGCTTGAATCATCGACGATCAGGCAGCTACGCATGGAAAAGGGCCCCTGGGGACGGTTGAGACGCTTTGCCGACTATGCCGCCCAATAGGTTGGCGAATGGTTAGCGCAGGCAAGCAAAAATTTGGTCGCGAGCACTTTGATCCTGGGAAATATCCCAAGATTTCAGGTCTTTATGCGCTATTCGCCGGCGGCTTGACCAGCCTTGGGAATGGCGGTGAAGAAGAACATGTCGTCTTCCAGGCCGATATTGAGGTCCATGTCGGTCATGCGGGCCAAAAGGCCGGTATAGAAGGGCTGAATGCCCCGTGCATCGACCGAGCCTTCCTCGGGAGCACCCGAGAGCAGGCCGGCCGAGCCCGATGGCACCAGCGTCTTCTGGCGCTTCTCCGGATCGGACTTCGAGGTGAACTCGAACTTCTCTTCCCCGGCGGCGCCGGTAATCGTGGCCGTGACAGTGCCGCCGCGCGGGACCGAACCGGCCGCAATCAGCAACATGTTCATGAACAGCTTGGCCTTGTGCTTGGGCAGCAGAATGAGCGGCACGTTCCATTCGAGATCGGCTTTCTCGATCTCGAACAGGATGCGGGCGACGCGTTCGCATTCGCGCGTATCGATATCGGTGCCGGCGGTTGACGAAGCGCCATAGGCAAGGCGGGCGAACTCGAGCTTGGCCCGGCTCTGCTTGGCGGCGCTGGCAATCAGGTCCCGCGCGCCTTCGGCCATCTCGGCCTGGCTCGGGTCGGAGAGCACCTCAAGGCCATTGCCGATCGCGCCGATGGGATTGATGAGATCGTGGCAAACCCGCGAGCACAGCATGGCGGCGAGGTCGGTGGCCTTGAGCTCAATAATATCCATGGTGGCGGGTCTCCGTAGGCGCGTGGCGCAGAAAAGGCGGCGAGAATCAGTATTGGGACAATAAAGCGCCCTGCGGCGGTGCACTACCGGGTCGAGAGCGTTTTGGACAGGGTGGCCCAATGTTCCTGGCCGCGCAGGGCAGCGGCGTCCGGCGCCAGCAGGAAGGCCTCGCGATTGGCGGCCGAATAGAACAGGAAAAGGCGCTGCTTGAAGACGGTATAGATCATGGGGTCGGCATCTGAGACGAAGCCGCGCGACATGCTCATGGCGCCATGCCCGCCATATTGGGGCGCGTAGATTTCCGGATTGCGCTGGAAGACTTCCCTATTGGCCGCATTGGCGAACTGAAACGGGGCGCCCTTCCAGATGATCTCGAAATCCGGTCGTCCCGGCAGCGGGGCCGGCTCGGTGAAATAGGAGACCGGGTCCATGCCGCCAATGGCCTTGCCGGTCAGCGGGTCGGTCAGCACATAGGTCACGATGGACTGCGCCAGGCTGGGTTGAACCATGGCCGGAAAGGGCCCGAAAAGCGGCAGAACAAGGGCGATCATGGTTAAGATTTGTTTAGAGATATGCTGCATGATTGACCCAAATGATCGGGAATGCCGGGTCCAAGACTAGGGGCCAAGACCTTAAGGTCTTCGTAAGGCAGCGATCGACACGGGAGATTTGCCATGTTCACGCGCCTTGCCCAGCTTGCCGTTCTGCTCGGTGCCCTGGTGACCTTTTGTGCCCCCGCACTCGCCCAGGGATCGCTCAGTGACACGTTTTCGGGCGAAGAACTGGTGGAAAGCGGCCGCGAATTCTTTGGTTCCGCCGCTCAGGGCCTCGCCTCTGTGGTGGAACGGGCGGTCAGCCAGTATGGCCAGCCCAATGGGTATATTCTGGGAGAAGAAGCCGGCGGCGCGCTGTTCATAGGCGCCAAATATGGCGAGGGCACGCTTTACACCCGCAATGCCGGCCAGTTCAAAATCTTCTGGCAGGGCCCGAGCATCGGCCTGGATGTTGGCGGCGACGGCTCCAAGGTGATGATGCTGGTCTATAACCTCAACACTATCCAGGACATTCTGGGGCGCTATCCGGGCGTCGACGGCTCGGCCTATGTCATCGGCGGTGTCGGCATGACCGTCACCAAGCGCGGCAATGTGGTGGTGGTGCCGATCCGCTCCGGCGTTGGCGCGCGGCTGGGCATCAATGTGGGCTATCTCAACTTTACCGCCGAGCCGACCTGGAACCCGTTCTGATCCGGGAATTCCGATCAACTTGTTTCAAGGCCGGGGTGAAAGCCCCGGCTTTGTCGTGACGGCCAGCCGCAAACCCGTTAGGGTTAACCAGTGCCAAAGATGGTCTGTGCCTGTCTTTGCTGCCAAAACCGGATAAGGGAAAGTCCCAGGGCTGGCGCACGCCGCCGGAGGCCGCATCGATGCTGATCGAGAACATCATGTATTTTGCGCTGGGCCTGCTGGTGGCAGGACTGGCGGCGCTCATCATCATGCCGGCGGTGTGGAAGCGGGCGGTGCGGCTGACCAAGCGGCGCATCGAAGCCGCCACGCCCATCACCATGGCCGAATTCCGCGCCGACAAAGATCAGCTGCGGGCCGAATTTGCCCTTTCGACGCGCCGGCTGGAGATGAATGTCGAGGCGCTGCGCAAGCGGTTGGCCGAGCAACTCAGCGACGTCAACCAGAAGCGCACCGACCTCGGCGCGCTCAAGGCCGAGCGGGAAAAGCATCTTGAGGTGGTGCGGGAACTCGAAGCCCGCGAAACCGAGCTGCGCGCGCGCATCCTCGAGCTCGAGAAGGAGGGTGCGGACCTTGCCAACCGGCTGCGCAAGCGTGACCGCGAGCTTGAGACCCGTGCCGGGGAAATCGAAACCCTGCGCAACTCCCTGCGCGGGGGCCTTGCCAAGGCGACCAAGGTCGACGGGGTTTCGCTTTCGGGCGATTATGAGGGGGATATCGACCAGCTGACGGCGGCCCTGGCCATTGAGCGCAAGCGGGCCGCCTTCCTCGAGGATCAGGCGAACAGCCTTCTCGAGCGGCTGGAAAAGTCGGACCGGCGCAGTGCCGAGGCCAGTGCAGCCATTGCCCAGATGCGCGATGCCCTGGCCGGCCGGGAGGCGCAGCGCGAGGCCGATGCCGAAGAGCTGGTCGCGGCCGAAGCGCGCATTGCCAGCGCCGAAAACCGGCTCAACGCCTTGCTGGCGGAAACCAGTCAGGTCGTGGAGAAAAGCGAGGGCCGGATTGAGCAATTGCTGGCCGATAAGCTCTCGATGGAGGAAGAGCTCGACCGCCTGCGCGCCAAGGTCAGCAATGTCGAGGCCTCGATCATGGCCGATTGGGAGACCGAGCGGTTCGAGGAAGCGCACTTGCGCGAAAAGCTCAACGACATTGCCGCCAGCGTCAGCCGCCTGGTCTATGCGGTCGACCACGAGGCGCCAGTACAGGAGGGCCCGGAGGAAAGCCTGTTCGACCGCGTGCAGCGCTTTGCCGATGATGGCGAAGGGCTGGAGGTGCTTCCTACCCCCGCAAATGGCCAGCGCGGCACCGTGTCCGATCGCTTGGCAGCGCTCAAGGAAATCCAGGGGCGGTAGGGTTCATTCCGTCCCGATCTGCACGCTGCGCTCCAGCTCTCCGGTCCCTGCATCATAGATGTTGAGCATGGTGGCGCCACCAGCCGAGAAGGTTACCTGCACGGTGCCGTCAGTGCTGATTGCCGAAATCACCGCGGCGCCAGCCGGTATGGAGACGCTTTCTGCTACAGCCGGGGGCGGGCTGTCACGCATGACGCGATAGACAAGTGCAAAGCCTATCGCCATAAAGCCCAGCAACAGAATGCCCATCGATATTGCGAAAGAGCGGCGGGCCTTTCCCAGCATGGCCATGGCTTCGGGCGTCAGTTCGGTGTCGGGCGCGCCGGGCGCATTATTTTCAGGATTGCTCATGGCAGACGATACCGATTTCGAGTTTGAGGGCGAGCCCATTGAAGTTGCGGTCGATGCCGAGATGGTCGGCGGGCGGCTCGATGCCATGCTGACCAAGGCGCACGAGGCGCTCAGCCGCAATCGCATCAAGGATCTGATCCTGTCAGGCGCCGTCACGATAGGCGGGCAGACAATTGCCGAACCCAAATACCGGCTCAAGGCCGGCGAGACAATCGTGCTTGTCGCCCCGCCCCCGGAAGATCCCGATCCGCAGCCGGAGGATATCCCGCTCGATATCCTGTTCGAGGACGCGCATCTGATCGTCATCAACAAGCCCGTGGGCATGGTGGTGCATCCCGCGCCCGGCTCTCCGAGCGGAACGCTGGTCAATGCGCTGATCTTTCATTGCGGCGATAGCCTGAAAGGCATTGGCGGGGTCAAACGCCCAGGCATTGTGCACCGCCTCGACAAGGACACGTCGGGCGTCATGGTGGCCGCCAAGACCGAGCAGGCCCACAAGCACCTCTCGGAACAGTTTGCCGATCATGGCCGTACCGGTCCGCTGCACCGGGCCTATATCGCCTATGCCTGGGGCTCGACCCAGTCGGGCATGGGCACGGTGGATGCGCCGCTGGGGCGCGATCCGGGCAATCGGCTGAAGCAGGCGGTGCTGAAACAGGGCCGGGAGGCCATCACGCATTATGCGGTCGAGGCGCGCTATGGTGAGCCGGGCTGGGATATTACCCGCATCCAATGCCAGCTCGAAACCGGGCGCACGCACCAGATTCGCGTGCACATGGCCCATATCGGCCACCCTCTGGTTTCCGACCTGCTCTATGCGCCGGGTTTCGCCACCAAGATCAACAAGTTGCCCGCAGAGGTCGCCGCGGCCGTACAGGCGCTTGGCCGGCAGGCTCTCCACGCTGCCGAGCTGGGCTTCGAGCATCCCGCGACCGGCGAGGAGATGATGTTCGAAGCGGATTTGCCGGACGACCTGCAGGCACTGGACGATGCGCTGGCGCCCTATGACCAGGTCACTCGGCGCGGCTGAGCGCACTGAGCCGGGATTGCGCGGGGGCCTGGTGCACCAGGGTATTGACGAAGCCTAGCTTCTCGATGACCCGGGGCGTCAGCACGAAGGGATAGGCGTCGGCCTGCCCCACGGCGCGGTTGAGATTGTTGATCAGGCTCGCCAGGGGCACCCAATTATCGATGATCGTTTCCATCTCCGGCTCGAGATACGGATCGAACCGGACCGGGGGAATATCAAGGTCGGCGTCGCCGGTTTCGGGGCGGGCCCGGACGCCAAAGGCTGAGGCCATTTCCACCGTGTCGGTGATGTGCAGGAAATGCGCGAAAGTCTCGGCGAAGTCCTCCCAGGGATGGGCGGTGGCATAGGCGCTGATATGGGTCTGCGGCCAGCCCTGGGGGGCGCCCTCGGCGTAGTGCCTTTCCAGCGCGCTGGCATAGTCCGCCCGCTCGTCCCCGAACAGGGTCCTGAAGCGATCCAGTGCCGGGCCGCCGGCAAGCAGCAGGTCCCAATAGTGATGGCCGATCTCGTGACGAAAATGACCCAGGAGCGTCCGATAGGGCTCGTTCATGCTGGTGCGGCGGTATTCGCGCTCGGCGTCGTCAGCCTCGGCCAAGGCAATGGTGATGATGCCATTGTCGTGGCCGGTCATGACGCGCTGGGGGGCGCTCTGGTCGTCGGCCAGGAAGCGGAAGGCGAGGCCGTGGCGTGGGTCTTCCGCGCGCGTTTTCAGCGGCAGGCCCAGCCGGATGAGGGAATAGAACAGCCGCTTCTTGGCCCGCTCGATGGTCTGCCAGCGCCGGAGATTGTCAGGGTCGGACAGGTCGGGAATGGTTTCATTGTGCCGGCAGGCAGCGCAGTAGATATCGCCGCCCGGTTCGGCCGGGATCAACCAGTTGCAGGCGCCATGCGCGGCATTGGCGCAGAACACAAAGGCGTCGTCGGCAATCGCCGGCGAACTCCAGAGCCCGCCATCCTCAACCAGTGAGACCAGCGCCGCCCGGCCCGGCAGATAGCCCAGCTGATGGCCACACCGCTCGCAGATCGCATTCTCGAAATAGACCGTGTTGCCGCAATGGGTGCAGGAAAACAGTTTCATCGGTCGCCCTCGATTTCGCAGCCATAATGCGCCCGGTCACATGCTTGTTCCACAGCAACTGTATGGGTTGGCGTGCGTTTTGCGAACATGACCAAGGAGGACAAGATGCATAATGTCGAGCAGGACAAGATTCGTGACCGCGCCTATCAGCTCTGGGACCAGGCCGGGCAGCCCGAAGGGCGCGAACAGGAATTCTGGTACGAGGCCGAGCGGGAGCTGGCCGAGGAAGACGAAGTAGATACGTCGGCCGAGGCGTCAAAGCTTGACCTGCCGCCGGTCGTGCCGGGCGGCCTGGGTTAAGCCCTCCTCTGGCGCAACCCGTCTGGGCGGGGCATAGTGCCCCCACAGGCGGGAGGGCCGGATGAGTATTGAATTTCTGATCACCACGCTGATCGTCGTCATTTCGCCGGGGGCAGGGGCCATCTACACCATTGCCACCGGGCTGGGCCGGGGTGGCAGGGCCAGCCTTTGGGCCGCGCTGTTCTGCACGCTGGGCATCGTGCCGCATATGCTGGCCGCCATTACCGGGCTGGCCGCCGTGCTGCACGCCAGCGCGCTGGCCTTCGATATCATCAAATATCTCGGCGTGGCCTATCTGCTCTACATGGCCTGGTCGACCTTGCGCGAAACCGGCGCTCTCTCGATCGAGGCGCGACAGGAGAAAAAGCCGCTGGGCGCCATGGCCGCCGAGGTGATGCTGATCAATCTGCTCAACCCCAAGCTCTCCATTTTCTTCTTCGCCTTCCTGCCGCAATTTGTGCCCACGGGGACGCCCAATGCCATTGCCCGCATGCTTGAGTTGAGCGGGGTGTTCATGGCCATGACCTTTGTAGTGTTCGCGCTTTATGGCCTGTTTGCCGCTGCCATTCGAGGCCAGGTGATCTCGCGCCCGGCGGTGCTGACCTGGATGCGCCGCAGCTTTGCGGCGGCCTTTGTCATGCTGGGGGCAAAGCTGGCGCTGACCCAGCGGTGAGCGCGACATTGTTCATCGTCACGGGCTTGCCCGGCGTGGGGAAGTCAACCCGCGCCGCCGCTCTCGAGGCCGAGACCGGCGCGGTGCGGATGGAACCAGACGCCTGGATGGACGAACTCAGGCTCGATCTCTGGGACGAGGAGCGGCGCGCCATTATCGAGGCCATGCAATGGCGGCTGAGCCGGCGCTTTCTTGCGGCGGGCATCAGCGTCATCATTGAATGGGGCACCTGGGGACGTGACGAACGACTGGGTCTCGCGCAGGCCGCGCGAGGTCTTGGTGCGCGGACCGAGCTTTACTGGTTGACCGCTCCAATCGCCGTCATGCTGGATCGCATCCAGAAACGCGGCCGCGAGGATCCGCCCATCACGCTTGAGCATATCGAGGGGTGGCTGGGCGCTTTCCAGGCGCCCGATGCGGACGAAATGGTACGCTACGATGCCGTGCATCGCCAATGAGGCCTGAACAAGGCCGGCTTGCATGCGTTGGTCCTCCAAGCTGAATGGAGGACCTGATGAGCTATTTGCGTTTTGCCGCGATGATCGCGACTTCAACAGTGATCATGTACGGGCTGATGTATCTCAACACCTACGCGCTCGATCACGTGTTCTACAGCCAGACCCGGCTTTGGATGGCGCTGCTGATGGGGGCGACGATGGCCGTCATCATGCTCGGGTTCATGTGGTCGATGTACAACAGGGCGGCCGTCAACTACGCGATCATCGCCGGGGCGATCGCGGTCTTTGCCGGATCGCTGTTCCTTGTGCGCAGCCAGGCCCTGGTCGGTGATGTCGACTATATGCGGGCCATGATCCCGCATCACTCCATTGCCGTGCTGACCAGCACCAATGCCAATATACGCGATGCACGGGTGCGCGAACTGGCCGACGAAATCATTGCCGCGCAGGTGCGCGAGATCGATGAGATGAAGGCCCTGATTGCAGAGCTCGAAACCAATCCGCCACCGGCAGATGCGCCTGTCCTTGCGCCGCGGGCGGCAGATGCTCCCTAGACGCTGCCCACGGTCTTGAGCCGGATGCGCGGATGCACCTCGTTCTGGCTCATCACCACGGTCTGGGGGCGGAAGCGCTCGATGATCGAGCGGACATGGGGGCGGATCGAGGGCGAGGTAATCAGCACCGGCAGTTCGCCCTGCTGGGCGGCGCGCTCATAGGCCGACTGCACCGCGCCGATGAATTGCTGGAGCTTGCTGGGCGCCATGGCCAGATGGCGGTTCTCGCCGTCACCGGCCATGGCTTCTGCGAAGTCGCGCTCCCATTGCGGCGACAGGGTGAGCAAAGGCAGATTGCCGTCGGCGCCCAGATTGGCAGCGCAAATCTGGCGCGCGAGGCGGGCGCGCACATGTTCGGTGATCGAGGCGACGGACCGGCCATTGCCGGCAATCTCGGCTACAGCCTCCAGAATGGACGAGAGATCGCGGATCGAGATCCGTTCCGTGAGCAGGGATTGCAGCACGCGCTGCAGGCCCGACACGGTAATCTGGCCGGGCACAAGGTCCTCGACCAGTTTCTGCTGTTCCTTGGGCAGGCCCGACAGCAGCGTCTGCACATTGGCATAGCTCAGCAGGTCCGCGACATTGGCCTTGAGCACTTCGGTCAGATGGGTCGAGATGACCGTCGAGGGATCGATAATGGAGAGGCCCCGCAATTCGGCCTCGTCGCGCAGAGCGGGTTCGATCCAGGTGGCCGGCAGCCCGAAAGTGGGTTCGGTCGTGTGATTGCCCGGCAGGTCGATCGGGTTGCCATAGGGGTCCATGACCATGAGCTGGTTGGCATAAACCTCACCGGCGCCCGCCTCGACCTCCTTGATGCGGACCTTATAGTCGTTGGGCTCCAATTGCATATTGTCGAGAATGCGGACGGGCGGCATGACAAAGCCCAGTTCCAGCGCCAGCTGGCGGCGGAGCGCCTTGATCTGCTCGGTCAGGCGGTCATTGCCGTTTTCGTCTTCCTTGACCAGGCTCAGCAGACCATAGCCCAGTTCGAGCTTGAGATCGTCGATCTTGAGGCTGTCGGTGATGGGTGGCTCAGCGGGCTGGGCTGGTGGTGCGGCCTTGGCAAGTTCTTCGGCTTGTTCCTCCACCTGGCGCACGGCCTTGGATTTGCCGGCTCGATAGGCGGCAAAGCCGACGCCACCGGCCAGGGCGAGAAAAGGCAGCATGGGCATGCCCGGGAGCAGCGCCAGCGCAGCCATGACCGCCGAGGACATGCCCAGGGCGCGCGGATAGCCGGTGAACTGGCCGGACAGCGCCTTGTCGGCGGCGCCGGTCACGCCGGATTTCGAGACCAGAATACCCGCCGCGGTCGAAACGATCAGGGCCGGGATCTGGCTGACGAGGCCGTCGCCAATGGTCAGCAGCGTGTAGTTGTTGGCCGCTTCCTGAAAGCCCAGACCCTGCTGCATGATGCCGATCAGCATGCCGGCCGAGACATTGATGAAGGTGATGATAAGGCCGGCAATGGCGTCGCCACGCACGAATTTGCTGGCACCATCCATGTTACCGAAAAAGGCGCTTTCGCCCTCCAGGTCAGCGCGGCGCTTCTTGGCGGTGTCTTCGTCGATCAGACCCGCCGAAAGATCGGCGTCGATGGCCATCTGCTTGCCGGGCATGGCGTCCAAGCTGAACCGTGCCGCCACTTCGGCGATACGTCCCGAGCCCTTGGTGATGACGATGAAGTTGACGATCACCAGGATGATGAAGACCACGATGCCGATGACGAAATTGCCGGCGGTGACAAAGCTGCCGAAGGCCTCGATGACATTGCCGGCAGCGCCGGTGCCGTTGTGGCCATCGGACAGGATGAGCCGCGTGGTGGCCAGGTTGAGACCCAGCCGCAGCATGGTGGCGATCAGCAGAACGGTGGGGAAGGACGAGAATTCCAGCGGCTTCTGAATGAACAGCGAGGTCATCAGGATCATCACCGAGAAGACGATCGAGATGGCCAGCAGCATGTCCACCAGAATGGGCGGCATGGGCACGATCAGGATGACGATCAGCGCCATCACGCCCGTGGCCAGCGCGATATCGCCCGAACGCAGGGTCTCGATCACCTTGGCGATCGAGGGGAATGAGAAACCTGGTTGTTTGCCGCTGGGAATATCGGTCATGGACTAGGGCCTAAGCCGCACCCCGCTTCTCACCGGGCTCGGGCACATGCACGCCCTCATCTGCATATTGGTTGAGCTTGTTGCGGAGCGTGCGGATCGAGATGCCCAGGATATTGGCGGCGTGGGTGCGATTGCCCAGCGTGTGGTCGAGGGTGTCCAGGATCAGGTCGCGCTCGACATCGGCCACGGTGCGGCCCACCAGGGCACGGTTCATGGCTTCGGCGGTCTGGGCAAGCTGGGCGGCGGGCGACGCGGCCTGGGCGGCTTCGCTGAGACCCATTCCGTCGGGCAGGACGATGGCGTCCGGGCCGATCACATCGCCCGATGAAAGCAGGACGGCACGATGCAGCGTGTTTTCAAGCTCGCGGACATTGCCCGGCCAGGGCGCCTTGACCAGGGCGTCGCGCGCTTCGCCCGACAGGCTGCGCGGCGGCAGTCCGTTGGCCTTGGCATATTTGGCGACGAAATGTTCGGAGAGCGCGATGATGTCGCCGGGCCGCTCGCGCAGGGGCGGCAGCTTGAGATTGACCACATTGAGCCGGAACAGCAGGTCTTCGCGGAAGCTGCCTTCGCGCACGGCTTCGTTGAGATTGCGGTTTGACGTGGCCAGAATGCGAATATCGACCGGTACCGGCTTGGTGCCACCGACGCGGTCGATGATGCGTTCCTGAATGGCGCGCAGCAATTTGGCCTGCAGGCGCACATCCATTTCCGAGATTTCATCGAGCAGCAGCGTGCCGCCAGAGGCTTCCTCGAACTTGCCGATACGGCGGGCGATGGCGCCGGTAAAGGCACCCTTTTCGTGGCCGAACAGTTCGCTTTCGAGCAGCGCCTCGGGAATGGCGGCGCAGTTGACGGAGATGAACGGCTTGTGGGCACGCTTGGAGCGGCCGTGCACATATTTGGCGATGACTTCCTTGCCGGTGCCGCTCTCGCCAGTGATCAGGATCGAGGCTTCCGAGGCAGCGATCTGCTCGGCCATTCTGACCACCCGCTCCATGGCCGGGTCGCGATAGAGGAAATCGGAGCTTTCCCGTGCCACGGCCGCGATCACGGCGGCGATCAGCTCGGCATCGGGGGGCAGGGGGATATATTCCTTGGCTCCGGCGCGAATGGCATTGACGGCCGCCGCCGCATTGGTCTCGACCCCGCAGGCCACCACCGGAATGGCGATGCGTTCGGCTTCCAGGCCCGCGATCAGCCCGGCAATGTCCATCATCACGTCGACCAGCAGCAAGTCGGCGCCCTTGCCGGAGCGGAGCGAGGCCAGCGCGATTTCGATGGAGGGGGCGTGGGCAACCTTGGCGCCGCCATCCATGGCCATCTTGGTTGCTGTCGAAAGTTGGCCTTCCAGGGCCCCGATAATGAGCAATCGCATGATCGTGGTCTCCTATTGCGGCTTGATGATTTCGGTCATGGTGACGCCGAGCCGGTCTTCGACCAGCACGATTTCGCCGCGCGCCACCAGACGCTCATTGATGAAGATTTCCACCGCCTCACCGACCTGCCGATCCAGTTCGATGACTGTGCCGGTATCGAGCTTCAACAGGTTGGACACAGGCATCTTGGTGCGGCCCAGCACCACGGAGACGCGGACGGGAACGTCAAACACGGCCTCCAGGTCTGCCGCGGTGCGCTCCAGGTGGGCCTCGCCACGGCTGTTGCGCTCGGGTGCATCCATCTCGCTGAGATTGAAGCCTTCGGCCGCGGTGATGTCGTCTTCTGGCTCGGTCATCATCCGTTCTCCTTGCTTTGGCCGCGCGTGCGGGCCGCGAGATAGGTAGCGATCTGGCGATCGATCTGGCGCGAGGTGTCGGCGATGTCGCGCACCAGGCCACCATCGACCCATTCGAGGCGCCCGTCGCCGAGGCGAATATCCGGGTCACCCATCACCACCAGCCGGCCGGTGAAGCCGGAATGGGACATCTGCGCGGTGGCCGTGTCGCGAATGGCGTCCGCCAGGTCCGGGTGACAGCGGATCACCAGATGCGGCACGCCGCTGAGACTGGGCAGGCACTCGGCCACCAGCGCCTCGAGTTCGGCCAGGGGGAAGCGCGCGACCAGGTGGAGCGCCAGCTTGCGACCGACGCTGAGCGCCAGGTCCACGGCCTGCTGGTGATGTTCGGCACGGGCGGCATCGAGCGCCATGGCGCTGTTGGTGGTCTGGGTCGCCAGGGTGCCGGCAGCGGCGGCGATGGTCTGGGCGGCCATGGAAGCGGCGTTCTGCTCGCCGGCCTTCAAGCCTTCGGCATAGGCCTCTTCGCGCGCATTGGCGATCAATTGCGCCACCACGTCCTCGGGGATGGATGGCACAGGCGCGGGCGCGGCCCGCTTGGCGGAGGAGCGGGGCTCCAGGTCCAGATCGAAATTGAAGCGTGCGGGCTGGGCCATGGCGTCAGGCAATCATCTGGTCGTCGGCTTTGGACTTCATGATCAGGATTTCGCCCTTGGCGGCGAGATCCTTGGCCGTGGCGACCATGCGGGTCTGGGCCTCGTCCACATCCTTGAGGCGCACCGGACCCATGCCAGCCATGTCGTCCTGCAGCATCTTGGCGGCGCGGCTCGACATGTTGTTGAAGAAGCTTTCCTTGACCTGGTCGTTGGCACCCTTGAGCGCGAGTGCAAGATCGCGCTTGTCGAGCTTGGAAAGCAGGGTCTGGATGGCCGACATGTCCAGCTTGGCCAGATCTTCGAAGGTGAACATCAATTGCTTGATGCGCTCGGCATCGTCGCGATTGACCTCTTCGAGATTGGTGATGAAGCGCGCTTCGGTCTGGCGATCGAAGGCGTTGAAGATTTCGGCCATCTGCTCGTGGCTGTCGCGGCGCTTGGTGTGGTTGAGCGTCGACATGAATTCGGTGCGCAGCGTCATCTCGATCTTTTCGAGGATTTCCTTCTGCACCGGATCGAGGCCCAGCATGCGGGTCACCACGTCCATGGCCAGCTCTTCGGGCAACACCGCGAGCACCTTGGAGGCGTGTTCGGTGGCGATCTTGGAGAGCACCACGGCGATGGTCTGGGGGTATTCGTTCTTGAGATAGGCGGCCAGGACGTCGGCCTGCACGTTGGAGAGTTTCTCCCACATGTTGCGTCCGGCCGGGCCGCGGATTTCCTCCATGATCGCGTCCACCTTGTCCTGGGGCAGGAAGCTCAGGAGCAGGCGCTCGGTCGAGTCGGTATTGCCCGAGAGCGAACCATTGGAGGAAATGGTGGTGACGAACTCGATCATCAGGTCGTCGAGCATTTCCTGGGTGATGGGCCCGAGGCGCACCATGGCGCGGGACAGCTGCTTGACCTCGAGCTCGTCCAATTCGTCGAAGATCGGCTTGCCATAGTCCGGACCCAGGGCCAGCAGAAGGGCGGCCGCCTTTTCGTCGCCGGTCAGGACGCGGTGTTCACCGCCAACCTGCAGCTGTGCGCCAACGGTCACCGGGGCGGCGGCGCCAGCCTTGTCGTCGTTGGATTGGGATACCAGGGCCATTGTTCCTACGCCGCGTTGCCGAGCCAGTCACGCACGATCAGCGCGGCCTGGCGGGGGTTTTCTTCAACCAGCGTGCCCACGGTCTTGAGCGTCTGGAGCTGGGTTTCGCCCATCGACTTGGCATTGGCCACCCAGGCAGGGGTCTTGTCGCGCGGGGTTTCGTCAATCTCGGGGACCACCTGGCCATCGGCGCCCAGGACGCCATGGTGTCTCACCTCGGCGGCTTCGGGCAGAGCCAGAGGCTGGGTTTCCGGGGTCAGGGCCTTCTTGAGCAGCGGGCGCATGACGAAGAAGACCAGGGCCAGGGCGATGAGCAGGGTCACCGCCATCTCGGCGCCGTTCATGATGTCGTCGCGGGTGAAATCGAGCAGGCCAGCCTCGGCCTCGGTGCCAAGCGGGGCGAGATCCGGGCGCTCGGCAAACTGCATGTTGACCACTTCCACCGTGTCGCCACGCTCGGCCGAATAGCCCACCGCGGACCGCACCAGGGTCAGGATCTGTGCCACTTCGTCCGCCGTGCGCGGGGTGTAGGTCATGTTGCCGGCGCCGTCATCGGCATAGGTGCCATCGACCACCACAGCCACCGACAGGCGCTTGAGAGCACCGGCTTCGGTCACATTGGTCTCGGTGGTCTTGGAAATTTCGTAGTTGATGACTTCTTCGGTGGACGTGCCCTGTTCGGTGACACCGGCGGCGCCGTTGTTCTGGCTGGCACCGGGCAGTTCATTGGCCACGGTCACCTGGCCATTATTGCCGCCCGACAGGTTCTCGCTTTCCCGGGTCTGGGTGGAGCGCACCACCTGGCTTTCGGGGTCGAAGAGTTCCTGGGTGGTGGTGGAGCGGTTGAAGTCGAGTTCTGCAGCAACCTCGACGCGGGCCCGGCCGGCGCCCACGATATTGGCCAGCATGTCCTCGAGACGGGTGCGCAGGCGGTTTTCATATCCCAGCGTGCGCTCGTCATTCTGGGCGGTCATGACGCCGGCGACGTCCTCGCCGGTTCCTGAGGCCAGGAGATTGCCCTGGTCGTCAACGATCGAGACCCGGCTGGGCGTGAGGCCCTCGATGGCAGAGGCCACCAGATGCTGGATGGCGCGGATTTCTCCTGTGGAGAGTTCGCCGCGCGTGGTCAGCACGATGGAGGCAGATGGGTCCTTGCGTTCGCGGCGGAACAATTCGCGCTCGGGCAGCACCAGATGCACCCGGGCACCGGTGATTCGGTTGAGCGATCCGATGGTCCGCGCCAGTTCGCCTTCAAGCGCGCGGACATTGTTGATGTTCTGAACGAAGCTGGTGGCACCCAGGGTGGATTGCTGATCGAAGATCTCGTAGCCGACCTGGCCGCGGGTGGGCAGGCCCTCACCGGCCAGCGTCATGCGCATGGTGGTGATCTGGTCGCGCGGGATCAGGATGGTGTCGCCTTCGCCGCGCAGCTCATAGGGAATGTTGAGGGTTTGCAGCTCGGTCACGATGGCCGATGAGTCTTCCAGGCTGAGGCCCGAATAGAGCGGCGCCAGGTTTGGCGTCTGCGAACGCATGATGAGGAAGCCGAAGAATCCCAGCATCAACACGGCGACCAGCGCCATGGCGGCAATGCGCGGCAGGCCGATCCGGTTGATGAGAGTGTTCAGACTATCCACGCCGCGACTCTGGTCCGTTGTAATGCGGTCAATGGTGCCCCCAGGACCGATGGGCAAAAATTACCTAGTGGATGGTAAACAATGTATTAACTGGCTGTTGCAACTTGCGATTTTGGGCAAGAACTGCCGGGTCAGGTTAAGCGGAGGTAAATGGAATGCTGCGGATTCTGGGACGTGTGACGTCCATTAATGTGCGCAAAGTGCTCTGGGCGCTGGACGAGATCGGGGTGAGTTATGAACGCGACGATTGGGGCCTCCCCAATCGCGACCCCAAGGTGCCCGAGTTCATGGCGCTCAACCCCAATGCCAAGGTGCCGGTGCTGGTCGAGGACGATTTCGTGCTCTGGGAGAGCATCGCCATCATGGTCTATCTCAACCGCAAGGCCGGGGGCGGGCTCTTGCCGGAGGATGCGCGACAGCAAGGTCTCGTCATGCAATGGGCGCTCTGGCAGAATAACGAGATGGGTTCCAATTGGGCTTATCCGCTGATGTCGATCATCCGCAAGGCGCCGGGCTTCGATGATCCCCAGAAAGTCGCGGCCAATATCGAGGCCTGGACGGGCAAGATGGACATAATCGAGGCGCATCTGGCCAAAAGCGGCGATTTCGTCGTGGGCAGCGCCTTCAGCCTGGCAGACATTGCCATCACGCTGGGTCTTCACCGCTGGTTCGCGATCCCGTTCGAGCATCCACCTATGCCGGCCAGTCAGGCCTATTACGAGCGGATGAAGGCGCGCCCGACGGCGGCCGAGTGGCTCACCGACGCAACACCATAGCGGAAACACAAAACCCGCCGGGTTGAGCCGGCGGGTTTTGATTAGGGTTTCCCGAGATCCGGTCCGGCTTCTCGCAAAGCTCGAAGCGTGATCCACTCAAATCTGTCCACCGGACAGATTTGTCCGCCCGCAGGGCGGCCGCTGATCACCCTTCTCTATAGTGCTGAATCCAGGTTGTCCGGAGTCCGGCAAGGCCATGCTTGTCGATGGCGGCCTGCCAGTTCAGAAACTCATCGACGCTGAGCGTATAACGCTCACACGCCTCTTCGAGGCTGAGCAGGCCACCGCGAACAGCGGCGACCACTTCTGCCTTGCGGCGGATAACCCACCGTCTCGTATTGGCTGGGGGAAGGTCTGCAATTGTCAGCGGACTGCCATCAGGACCAATAACGTACTTCACGCGAGGACGCATCTGTACGGTCATTTTACTCTCTACTCAAACCTGACCATATGAGCTTGAGAGTAGGGCAGTGAGCTTAAGATACCCCTAAGGGGAAACTTACAACAGGTTAAGAAACGCCAGAGGTTTCAATCAATTGCGCAAGAGTATGCGCAGGCCGCATCCGGGTCGGACATCAGCCTGCGTAAGGGACGGCCAGCAGGAGCCGATCAGCTCTCGGCTTCCTCTTCGACGGGGGTAGTGTCGACCTGCCGGATACTGGTCACATCGGAGAGTGCGACCTTGTTCTGGCCCACTGTCAGCATCGGCTCGGCGCCTGAGAAGTCCACTGCAGTGACCACGCCCACCGAGGAGGTCGATACCTTCACTTCGTTCCCTGCCAGATTGGTGCCCTTGATCTCGATGGTGTAGACGCCATCGGGCTTGAGGCTGCCGTCCGAGCCCTGGCCGTCCCACAGGAAGGCCCCGGGCCCGGCATTGAGCGAGCCGTTCTCGGTATAGACCACATTGCCCGATGCATCCTTGATGGTCACCGTGGCGTTGGCGACATTGGCGGCGGCATTATAGGCCCAATAAGCACCACCATCCTTGAGTTCGGCGGTCTCGCCAGACGCGGTCACTTCCTTGCCGATATAGGAGACGGCGTCGGCGCGATAGCTTGTCTGGGTATTGAGCAGCAGGGCTTCAAGGAATTCATTGGTCTTGAGCTGCTGTTCGACGCCGGAAAACTGCACCAGCTGCGCGGTGAACTGGTTGGTGTCGAGCGGATCGAGCGGATTCTGGTTCTTGAGCTGGGTCGTCAGGATCGAGAGGAAAGTGTCGAAATTGCCAGCGATCGTCGAGCGCGCGGACGACACCGCGCTGCTGGACGAGCTGGAGGAAACGCCATCGACTGCCATGAACCTAACTCCTTACACGGTAATGTTGACGCCGCTGGCCGTGAGCGCGCCACGATAGAGATTGACCAGGGGCACCGGCTCTTCGGCGGTCTCGGCCGCGCCAGCGTTTTCGTCGGCCGAGCCGGACTGGCCGCCGGCGTTCTGGCCATCACCCATCTGCCCCTGCTGCCCTGCAAAGGGGTTCTGCTTGAGCGAAAATTCGAGATTGGTCTTGCTGCTGTCCAGCCCGGCCTGTTGCAGGGCGCGCTCCAGTCCGCGCTGGTCGCGCTGCATCAGGTCGAGCGTTTCGGACTTCTCCACGACCAGGCGCGCATTGACCTGTCCGGTTTCGTTGATGTCGAGCCGCACATCGATGCGGCCCAGTTCGGGCGGATCGAGCCGGATCTGGAAGCGGGTATTGCCATCCTGCACCTGACGGGCCAGTTCGAAAGCGATCTGCGGCAGGTTCAGTTGCTGCTGGCTGGTCTGGTAGCCCGCCTGGATGATGCGCGGATTGGCAGCGGCGTCGATGCGGTTCGCATTGGCGGCCTGCGCGCCGGCCTCGGCCGATGGGGCAGGGGTATTGGAGGCATCCATCGGCGCTGTCGCGGGCGTGGCATTGTGGCGATTGTCGCGCGGGGTGGGCTCGACACGTTCCCGGCCGCGATCGGTACCGGACTGATTGCCGGTGTCGTTCTGGTCGTCAGATGTTTCCGTCTGACCGGCAGCACTGGTCGTTGCCGAAAGGTCCGGCGCTTCGGCGGACTGGACGGGCTTGCCCGCCAATACCGGTTCGCTGATCTTGAGGGCCGGCGTGGCCAATGCCGGCTCTTCGGGCACCGCAGCAGCCTGTTGCGACAGGCCGGCCGCGAAGCGGCTGAGGGCCGCCTCGATTTCGGCGTCAAGCGGCTGACCGGGTGCCATGCCAAGGGCCGCGAGCTTTTCAGGCGGCACATCGCCCTCAGTCAGGGCTGAGAGAAGTGCACCCAGCTTGTCGCTGAGGGATTTGAGCTGCGCGTCGGCGGTTGGCGCCAGCGCAGCCTGCTCGCCCTCGGTGGCGGGCTGGGCGGTTGAAAGCGACTGGGCGAGCGGCGCCAGCAATTGCGTCAGCGCACCCGCCAGCCCGCTTTCGTCCGATCCTGCGGTTTCGAGCAAGGCGGCGAAATCTTCGGGAATGGCCAGTTCATCCAGGCTGAGACCAAGGGCATCCGCCAGGCCAGCCAGTGCCGTCTCCACCTCATCCAGCAGTTCCGGATCGAGGGGGTCACCCTTGTCGAGGCTGGCCTTGAGGGCACCGAGCGCCTCGACGAAATCGACCATGGGTTTGGGGTCGGCGGTTGTGGTGGGAAGAACCGGTCCATCAATGGCAGCGGCCAGGGCATCGGGATTGCTTGAATCGTCAGCCGATCCATCTGCCAGTTCACCATCCACCGCGTTCTGCAAGGTCAGCCGGAAAAGGCCGGCCAGGCCATTGTCACCGTCCTGGCCCGGCACCGTCGCAGCCAGCCCGGCCGGCGCGTTGGCGGCTATGGTCTGGGCATCTCCGCCGGCCAGAAGCGCGGCAAAAAGGCCGAGCAGACCCTTGGGCTCGCTGGTCGCGTCCTGTGCCCCGGCCTGCTGGCCGGCGAAAGCGCGCGCCGAGGCGCTGGGTCCGCTGATAATCGTCAGATGTGAAGCCACGTGGGCGTCCTTGAACAAACACTCATCCGGCCAATGCGATGCAAGAGCCTTGCCAATCCGTATTGCCAGAAGAAATTGTTTTATATCATTGGATTAGTTGGTCGGGTCTCATCCGGGCCGCAGCGCCTCGGGGCCAGTCCTGCCGGGCAGGCGGCAAAAGCTGCCGGGTGCTGCGATGGACAGGCGGGGCACTTTTGCGTATGGAAGCGCCACACAGTAGCCGCTGGCCCTTGACCCCAACCGGATACGAGAAGAGATGTTGAACTCGCTTGATATTGCCAAGCGCCCGGAGGACACGCGCGTCGTCGTCGCCATGTCCGGGGGCGTGGATTCCTCCGTCGTTGCCGGATTGCTCGCCCGCGAGGGCTATGAAGTGGTCGGCGTCACCCTCCAGCTTTACGATCATGGCGAAGCCATTCATCGCAAGGGTGCCTGCTGCGCCGGCCAGGACATTCACGACGCGCGCCGCGTCGCGGCCAAGCTGGGCATTCCCCATTACGTGCTCGACTATGAAGAGCGCTTCAAGAACGCGGTGATCGAGCCCTTCGCCAATGCCTATCAGCAGGGCGAAACGCCGGTGCCCTGCATTGCCTGCAACCAGTCGGTCAAGTTCGTCGACCTGATGACCGTCGCGCAGGACCTCGGCGCGGATGTGCTGGCCACCGGCCACTATGTGCAGACGCGCCTGGGGGAGGATGGCAGGCGCCACCTGTTCCGTCCGGTCGACAATGACCGGGACCAGTCCTATTTCCTCTTTGCCACCACGCAGAGCCAGCTCGATTTCCTGCGCTTTCCGCTCGGCGGCATGGGCAAGGCCGAAGTGCGCCAGCATGCGCGCGACATGGGCCTGGAAATCGCCGAAAAGCACGACAGCCAGGACATCTGCTTCGTGCCGCAAGGCAAATATGCCGACATCATTGCCAGGATGCATCCCGAAGCGCTCAGCAAGGGCGAGATCGTGCATATGGACGGCCGGGTGCTTGGCGAGCACGAGGGCATCGTCCATTACACGATCGGCCAGCGCAAGGGTCTCGGCATCGCCGCGGGCGAGCCGCTCTATGTGGTCAAGCTCGACCACCGCAGCGGTCGCGTCATCGTCGGCCCGCGCGAGGCCTTGAAGACCCACACCGTGCGCCTGCGTGACGTCAACTGGCTGGGCGGATTGCCGCTCGCCGAAGCCAGCGCCGGCAATGGCGCGCCGGTCGAGGTCAAGGTGCGCTCGACCCGCGGCCCGCAGCCAGCCGTCATCCAGATGCGGGACGGCGATGTCTATGTGACGCTCGTTTCGGGCGAATACGGCATTTCCCCCGGCCAGGCCTGCGTCTTTTATGCCGATGACAGCGAAACCAGCGAAGTGCTGGGCGGCGGGTTCATTGCCGAGGCGGTACCGCAGGCGCTGGTGGCTTAGCCTACTCCCCGCTCAACTGCTCTGCCGTCGGCTCCTTGGCCGCATCCGAGGCTTCGCGCAGCGCCTGGTAGGAGTTCGGGCCGCCCAGAAACATGCCGATGGAAATCAGCAGCACCAGCGCGCCCATGAGGAGGATCATGATGCGCGTGCGGTTGAGGCCGAGCGGCCCGTTTTTCTGTTCATCTGCCATGTCCTGGCCCACCTCCGGGAAATAAATGTTGCGCGCCGGCCAAAGGACTGGCGCAGTGCTGTCGTCTTAGTCTCTAGATTAGCCCGGAGAGGCAAGACGTGCATGCACAGATGATGGGACTGACCGCCGCACCCCCGCCGGACGTGACCGACGCGCTGACCCGCGCGCTGGTCGCGCGCGCCGCCAATGGCGATGGCGCGGCCTTTGCCGAACTCATCGAAGGGCAATACGATCGCATCTACCGCACCGCCTGGCGCTGGTGCGGGCATCGCGACGATGCCGAGGACATCGCCCAGGAGGTCTGCGTCAAGATCGGCCAGGCCATTGCGCGCTTCGACGGGCGCAGCGCGTTTTCGAGCTGGGTCTATCGCATCACGCTCAATGCCGTGCGCGACTGGCAAAGGGCCGGCGCCCGGCGTGGACGCCACGTCGATGCCTATGCCGAGGTGACGCCCACAGAGGCCGAGGCGGAACAGGAGGCGGCCGCCACCAGCAGCCAATTGTGGGATGCCGTCCGCTCCCTGCCCGAAAAACAGCGCGACGCGGTGCTCCTGGTCTATGCCGAAGAACTGAGCCATGCCGAAGCCGCCGCCATCATGGGCATCAAGGAAGCCACCGTTTCCTTCCACGTATTTGAAGCCCGCAAGACATTGAGGGGGCTGATATGAGCTTTCCCGAAGACAAAGATCCGTTCGAAGCCCTGAAGTCCGGTGCCGCGCCGCCCTCGAGCGAGGCCGCCCGCACTCGGGCGCTTGCCGCTGCCCGCGCGGCTTTCGAAGCGGAGCAGGAAAAAACTGCTGAGGCACCCAAAGGAAATCCGGCGGGCGGGCGTCTCATGTCCATCATCAATTCCTTGAAGGGGATTTCGATCATGGACATGCGCATTCCCGTCGGCACGGCCGCCATTGCCCTGCTCGTGCTGCCGCTCGGTTGGCAGCTCTACAACAGCACTTCCCTGACCCCGACCGGCCAAGTCGTCCCTCAGGTCAATCAGCCCCTGGAACTGGCCGAGACCGGTGACGACGCAGCACCCGAACCGTCCCCGCAGAACGAGGCCCGCGAGGAGGTTCTGGCCGACGCCGAAATGGCTCTGGCCGACCAGACGGAGGCGCTGGCGCCTGTCGCTCCCGCGCCGATGATGAGTGCGGAAAGCGAAGTGGGCCGGGCCAATGCGGCCACCAAGATGGTGGTGGGAGCGCCAGCAATGGACATGTCGGCCGCCCCCACCGGCGGCATGATGGCCGAGAGCGCGGCCGACTATATACCGCCCTCGCAAATGGTCATGCCGAGCGGGGACGAATTTGCCGCCTTCGACGAGCAGCGCCTCAAGGTCGCCGCCGAGGAGCCGGTCTCAACCTTCTCGCTTGATGTCGATACCGCCAGCTACGCCTATACCCGGCGCATGCTCGAGGATGGCTATGTGCCCGATCGCGACGCGGTCCGCATTGAGGAGCTGATCAACTATTTCCCCTATGCCTATCCGGCGGCGGACAGCGCCGATGTGCCGTTCAAGCCCACGGTCATGGTCTATCCCACGCCCTGGAATGAGAAGACGCAGATCCTTCAGATCGGTATCAAGGGTTTTGAGCCCGAAGTGGCCGATACGAAAAGCAACCTCGTCTTCCTTATCGACACCTCCGGTTCGATGGATGAGGCCGACAAGCTGCCGCTGCTCAAGCGTGCCTTTGGCCTGCTGCTCGACCAGCTTTCGGGCAATGACACGGTCTCGATCGTTACCTATGCCGGCTCGGCCGGTGTGGCGCTCAAACCCACCTCGGCCGACAACAAGGCCGAGATCATGGCGGCGCTGGACCAGCTCTGGGCTGGCGGTTCGACCGCCGGTGCCGAGGGGATCGAACTGGCCTATCGGTTGGCCGAGGACGCCCGCATCGAGGGCGGCACCAATCGGGTGATCCTGGCCACCGACGGCGATTTCAATGTTGGCATCGACGATCCGGACAAGCTCAAGGATTTCATTGCTGACAAGCGCGACAGCGGCGTCAGCCTCTCCGTGCTCGGCTTCGGCAGCGGCAATCTGGACGACGCGACCATGCAGGCCCTGGCCCAGAACGGCAATGGCAATGCCAGCTATATTGCGAGCTTTGCCGAGGCCAAGAAAGTTCTGGTTGAGGAAATCGGCGGCACGCTTCACACCATAGCCAAGGATGTGAAGGTGCAGGTCGAGTTCAACCCGGCCGTGGTCGCCGAATACCGGCTCATCGGCTACGAGACCCGGCATCTCAACCGCGAGGATTTCAACAATGACGCGGTCGATGCCGGCGATGTCGGCGCCGGGACGACGGTCACCGCGCTTTATGAAATCACCCCCGCGGGCTCTGGCGGCGAACTGGTCGATCCGCTGCGCTATGGCGGCACGGATGCCAGCGCGCCTTCGGAAGAGATCGCCTTCCTCAAGATGCGCTACAAGCTGCCCGACAGCGATGTCAGCCAGTTGATCGAACAGCCGGTTACCGCCAGTGTCGTCTATGGCGACATTGCCGAAGCCGGCGTCGATGCCCAGTTCGCCGCCGCCGTCGCGGCCTTCGGGCAGAAGCTCAAGGGCAGCGCCTATGGCACGGCCATGAGCTGGGACGCGGTGGAAGCCCTGGCCCAGGCGGGCCGCGGAGCGGATGAGGGTGGCTATCGGGCGGAGTTCGCCCGCCTGGTGGATATGGCGAGCCTCTTGAAGCCCGATACGCATACCGATGTGTGCGATGCGAGCGTGAGCGGCGAGGGGTGTGAGTAGGAGCGCAGCGACGCCTCTCCCTCTGGGGGAGAAGTCGGCCGCAGGCCGGGTGAGTGGGCCTTGGATTGAATTGCAGAGCACCCCCAGCCTTTCCCTGAAACAGGGGGAGGGGTAGCCGGGTGCTGACACTAACCTCGCCGCACACTCGTTCGGTCCCTCCCCCTCCTGCAGGGGGAGGTTAGGTGGGGGTGGTCACGCGCAATTCAAAAGAAAAAGGCCGGAGCGTTGCTCCGACCTTTCAGTATCAATCCAGCGGCTTCAAGCCCGCTTCGATCTGGGCCCGGCGGCCTTCGAGGAAGGGCGGCAGGGCCAGGGTTTCGCCAAGGCTTTCCATCGGCTCGTCGGCGACAAAGCCGGGAACGTCGGTGGCAATTTCGAACAGGATGCCATTGGGCTCGCGGAAGTAGAGCGAGGTGAAGTAGAAGCGTTCCACTTCGCCCGAGGAGCGAATGCCGAAGCTGTTCACCCGGGCAATCCATTCGCGGAGGCTCTCCTGGTCCGGCGTGCGGAAGGCAACATGGTGCACGCCGCCGGCGCCGGGACGGGCGCGCGGCAGGCTCGGGTCAACCGAGACATGCAGTTCTGCCGCCGGGCCGCCGGGACCCATTTCATAGACGAAGACCTCGCCATTGCGCTCGCGCGCCGGATAGTGCCGCACCTGCCGCATGTTCATCACGCGGGTCAGCATGGCATCGGTGGGTTCCAGGTTCGGCACCGACAGCGTGATCGGCCCAAGGCCAATGATCTGCTTGTCGGCCGGTACGGGCGACTTGGCCCAGGGCACGACCTTGTTCTTGTCATCGACCACCAGGCGGAAGCGCTGGCCCTCGAAATCCTCGAAATCGAGCGAGAGATGGCCGAACCGCTCCTTGATGGCGCTGGTGCCGACACTGTTGGTCTGCAAATGGTCTTTCCACCACTGCAAGGTCTCGGCGCTGTCGACGCGCAGGCCGGTGCGGCCCACCGTGTGATTGCCGCGCTGTTCGCGCATGGTGTTGAAGTCGAAGAAAGTCAGGTCCGCCCCCGGTGAGGCCACCCCATCGCCGTAGAACAGGTGATAGGCCGAGGTATCGTCCTGGTTTACCGTCTTCTTGATCAGGCGCATGCCCAGGGTCTGAGTATAGAATTTGAGGTTCTGCGGCGCATCCGCCGTCACGGCGGTCAGATGGTGGATACCGCCAAGTTCGAGAGTCATTGCAGGTCTCCTCGGGGCTTCTTTTGAAGCCGCCCGTTGATGAGATGTTGGCGCAGCCTGCGCCACCGTTCGACGAACAATCTAGGGTAGGGTGGCGCGCATTCCTAGCGAACCAATGACGACGCACTGATGCGAATTATTGAACAAATTCGGGTCAGGCCATGACGGCTCGTTTGGCATTCCGGCTCGCTCCACTGGCGCGACGCCCCCCGGCCCATGCGTCCAATCACCACTCAAAACGTCTGTGCGTGTCCAATCCGGGAGGGGCGATCCGCAAGGCGCCCATCTCTGCGGCGAACCCGGCATTGGCGCACCATATGATCGCGGAACTGGAAAAGTCGGTACGCCCGCGCAGCAGTGCTTGACAGAGTGATCCGGCAAACCTTAGTAAGGCGCGCGTCGGCCAACCACCGACGGCCTCTTTGGGGCGGAGTAGCTCAGTTGGTTAGAGCAGAGGAATCATAATCCTTGTGTCGGGGGTTCAAATCCCTCCTCCGCTACCAATCCCCCAAGATACAGAACTTGCTCAGAGCATTGCGCAGTTGCTTTGCGCAGCGGCCTTGCCGAGGCCGGCATTCGATGCGGCTGACCGCGCTTTGACCATCGCCTCGGCAAAAGACGAAGGCCGCCGAACCTTTAGGATTCAGCGGCCTTTTTGCCCTTAGTAGTGCACCGATTTCGTATCAATCGGTGTGGTCTGGGGTGGGGCGAACTTGGTCAGGTCGATCCCCTCGACGGCGCGTTTGTATTCCTCGGCGCTCGGTGTGCGGCCCAGGATGGCGGAAAGCACGACGACCGGGGTCGAGGCGAGCAGGGATTCGCCCTTTTTCTCGGCGCTGTCTTCCACCACACGACCCTGGAACAGGCGGGTCGAGGTGGCCAGCACGGTGTCGCCCTTCTCGGCCTTTTCCTGGTTGCCCATGCACAAATTGCAGCCCGGGCGTTCGAGATAGAGAATGTTCTCATATTCGGTGCGGTTGGCAGTCTTGGGCGCAAGGTCGTCGAACTCGAAGCCGGAATAGCGCTGGAGGATTTCCCAGTCGCCTTCTGCCTTGAGCTCGTCGATGATGTTGTAGGTCGGCGCGGCCACCACCAAAGGCGCCTTGAACTCGATCTTGCCTTCGGACTTCTCGAGGTTCTTGAGCATCTGCGCGACGATCTTGATGTCGCCCTTGTGCACCATGCAGGAGCCGACAAAGCCCAGATCGACCTTCTTGGTGCCGCCGTAATAGGACACGGGGCGGATAGTGTCGTGGGTGTAGCGGCGCGACACGTCGGAATTGTTGACGTCCGGATCGGCAATCATCGGCTCGTTGATTTCATCGAGATCAACCACCACCTCGGCGAAGTATTTTGCATTGGCGTCTGGCTTCAATGCCGGCTTTTCGCCCGAGCGGATCTCGGCGATACGGCGATCGGCCTTGGCGATCAGGCCCTTGAGCGTACCGGCGGCATTGTCCATGCCCTTGTCGATCATGATCTGCATGCGCGACTTGGCGATCTCGAGGGACTGGATCAGCGTCTCGTCATTGGAGATACAGATCGAGGCCTTGGCCTTCATCTCGGCTGTCCAGTCGGTGAAGGTGAACGCCTGGTCGGCCAGGAGCGTGCCGATATGCACCTCGATGATGCGGCCCTGGAAGACATTGTCGCCATGCTGCCTGAGCATCTGCGCCTGGGTGGCGTGGACGACATCGCGGAAGTCCATATGCGGCTGCATGGTGCCCTTGAATGTCACCTTGACCGATTGCGGGATCGGCATGGTGGCTTCGCCGGTCGCCAGCGCGAGCGCCACGGTGCCCGAGTCCGCGCCGAACGCCACGCCCTTGGACATGCGGGTATGGCTGTCGCCGCCGATGATGATGTCCCAATCGTCCACGGTGATGTCGTTGAGCACCTTGTGGATGACGTCGGTCATCGCGTGATACTGACCCTTGGGGTCACGGCCGGTAATGACGCCGAAATTGTTCATGAAGGCCATGAGCTTGGGAATGTTGGCCTGAGCCTTCTTGTCCCAGACCGAGGCCGTGTGGCAGCCCGACTGGTAGGCGCCATCGACCAGCGGCGAAATGACCGTGGCGGCCATGGCCTCGAGTTCCTGCGCGGTCATCAGGCCCGTTGTGTCCTGCGACCCCACGATATTGACCTTGACGCGCACGTCCGATCCGGCATGCAGCACCTTGCCTGGCGTGACGCCGACGGCATTGCGGTTGAAGATCTTCTCGACCGCGGTCAGGCCCTGGCCTTCAATGGAGATTTCCTTGTTCGGTGCGAAGACCGGGGTCGGCTCGACGCCGAGGGTTTCGGCGGCGAAGGTCTGCAGTTTCTTGCCGAAGACGATGGCGTAGGACGAGCCCGCCTTCATGAATTCCATTTTCTGCGGGGTGAAGGCCGCAGCGATGTCGACCAGCTCATTGCCGGCCTCGTCGGTCAGTTTCTTGTTCTTGGTGTCGATCTTGAGCACGGTGCCGGTCTCGACCGAATATTTCTGCTCGAGAACTGGGTTGCCCTCATTGTTGAGGATCGGCTTGCCGTCCGCGTCGAGCTTCTTGACCCAGTTCTTGAGATTGAGCCCGATGCCGCCGGTCACGTCGACCGTGGTGGCAAAGATCGGGGAGATGCCATTGGTGCCGGCCACGATGGGGGCGATGTTGACGAAGGGCACGTAGGGGCTGGCCGGCTTGCCGGTCCAGAGCGCCACATTGTTGACGCCCGACATGCGCGAGGAGCCCACGCCCATCGTGCCCTTTTCGGCAATCATCATCACCCGCTTGTCCGGATGCTGGGCCTGCAGGGCGACGATTTCCTGCTGGGCCTGGGGCGAGATCATGCATTTGCCGTGCAGTTCGCGGTCGGCGCGCGAATGGGCCTGGTTGCCGGGCGAAAGCAGGTCGGTCGAGATATCGCCCTCGGCCGCAATATAGGTGACGAGCTTGATTTCGCCCTCGACCTCGGGGAGCTTGGTGAAGAATTCGGCCTTGGCGTAGCTTTCCAGCACATCGGTGGCCACGGCGTTTCCGGCCTTATGCGCATCGCGCAGGCGGAACATGTCGGCGTCGTAGAGGAAGACCTGGGTCTTGAGGACTTCGCCGGCCTTGGCCGCGATGCTGGCGTCATCGCTCAGGGCGATGTCGAGCAGCACCTGGACCGAGGGCCCGCCCTTCATGTGCGAGAGCAGTTCCAGGGCAAAGTCCGGCGTGATTTCGGGAACCACGGCCTCGCCCAGAACGATTTCCTTGAGGAAGGCGGCCTTGACGCTGGCGGCGCTCGTGGTGCCGGGAAGCGTATTGTAGATGAAGAATTTGAGTGCGTCGGCGCGATGCGGGTTTGCTTCGTCGCGGATCAGGGCAATGATTTCCCCGGTCAGACCACCAGCGTCGATGGGCTTGGGCGCCAGCCCCTGCTCTTTTCTGGTTTCGATTTCAGCCAGGTAATCGGAGTAGAGGGACATTGCAATCTCAACGTGATGATGGGTGGGAGCCAATCTGCCGGATCAGCGGCTGGGTGCCGCCGGTTCCTTGCGTTCTTGGGTAGGCCAACCGAAGCCGCTGAACAAGTACCGCATTTGTGTGCGGCCAGGAGTATTTGTTTCGGCAAGGGCCGGTCCGGTAACGGCAATGCCCGGCTGTCCCGTGGTATTGGCAATAGCTTGCGGAATTGGATAGCAGTGCACCAAGGCATATGGCGCAAGAGGCAGACATGGCGGGGAACCGCATTGCGGTGATTGGCGGCGGCCCGGCCGGGCTCATGGCAGCGGAGATGGCGGCGGGGCAGGGCGCAGATGTCGTGCTGTTCGAGGCGCAGCCGACCGTGGGCCGCAAATTGCTGATGGCCGGCAAGTCCGGGCTCAATATCACCCATGCTGAGGCCAAGGCGGAATTCGATGCCCGGTATGGGAGTGGACAGCCGCATCTGCAGGCGGCGCTCGATGCATTTTCCGCCCAGGCATTGCGGGATTGGTGCGCAGAGCTGGGTGTGGAAACCTTTGTGGGCTCGTCCGGCCGGGTGTTTCCCAAGGCCATGAAAGCTTCGCCGCTCTTGCGCGCCTGGCTGGCCCGCCTGAGCGCTCAAGGCGTCGCCATACGCACACGGCATCGCTGGACCGGGTTCGCACAAGACGGCCTGCGCTTCGAAACGCCTGACGGTCCGGTGACGGACCGGTTCGATGCCGTGGTTCTTGCCCTGGGCGGCGCGAGCTGGCCGAGACTGGGCTCGGATGCGGCCTGGGTCCCCTGGCTCAAGGCCAAGGGCGTGCCGTTGTCCCCCTTCCGTCCCGCCAATTGCGGCTTCGAGGTCGCCTGGTCCCAGCCCATGGTCGAGCGTTATGCCGGGCAGCCAGTCAAGGCCGTGGTGGCCAGCAGCGGGGCGGGCCGCATTGCCGGAGAATTTGTCGTCACGCATTGGGGGGTCGAAGGTAGCCTGGTCTACGCGCATGCCGCGGCCTTGCGCGACGCGCTGGATCGCGACGGCGCCGCCTTTCTGGAGCTGGATCTGACGCCGGGCCGCAGTCTTGAGCGGTTGACCCGCGACCTGGCGCGGCAACCGGCAAAGGCCAGCCTCTCCAACCGGCTGCGCAAAGGGGCGGGCCTGGACGGGGTCAAGCTGGGTCTGCTGCGCGATACCGTTCCCGATATTGCCCAATTGCCGGCGGACGCACTGGCAGCGGCCATCAAGTCGGTCGCTTTGCCGATAGCGAGGTCGCGCCCCATTGCCGAGGCGATTTCGGTGGCCGGCGGCGTGGCGTGGGACGGCGTGGATGAGCATTTCATGCTCAAGGCCTTGCCGGGCGTCTTTGTTGCAGGCGAAATGCTGGATTGGGAGGCGCCGACCGGCGGCTATCTGCTGACGGCCTGCTTTGCGACCGGCCGGGCGGCGGGGCTGGCGGCGACCAGTTTTGTGCCCGGGGGGAGAGATGAACAGAATTGATCTGGTGGGACAGGTGGCCGTGGTCACCGGCGGAGCCCAGGGGTTGGGGCTTGCCATTGCCAGCCGGCTCCTGGCATCAGGCGCCCGGATTTGCCTGTGGGATCGCGACGCCGAGATGCTCGATAAGGCGGTCACGACCCTGGGCGAGGGCGTAACCAGGCAAAGCGTGGATGTCACCGATCTGGCGGGGCTGGAACGGGCCCATGCCGCGACGGAAGCCGAGCTTGGCCCGGTGTCGATCCTGGTGCATTCGGCGGGCATTGCCGGCACCAATGCCACGCTGGACCTCTATGATCCGGACGACTGGCGGCGCGTCATCGACGTCAACCTCAATGGCACCTTCTACGTCAATCGCGTCGTTGTGCCGGGCATGAAGGCGCGCAATTACGGGCGCGTCGTCAACATTGCCTCGATTGCCGGCAAGGAGGGCAATCCGACCGCCTCCGCCTATGCGGCGGCCAAGGCCGGGGTCATCGGCATGACCAAATCGCTGGGCAAGGAGCTGGCAAGCTACGACATTGCCGTCAATGCCATAACGCCGGCGACCGCCAAGACGCGCATCCTTGATACGCTGAGCGACGAGTTCATCACCTATATGCTTTCCCGTATTCCGCGCGGGCGGTTCCTGGAGGTCGAGGAAGCGGCGTCCATGGTGGCCTGGCTGGTCAGCCGCGAAAACAGCTTCACCACTGCCAGCGTGTTCGACCTTTCGGGCGGAAGGGCAACCTATTAGGGCTGCGCCGCCGGACATTGGGCACCCCTGCCGCTCCAGTCGATCTCGACTGTGGCATGGCGAATATCGTGTTCCTTCTGAAGCCGTTGCTTGACGGCCGTGGAGACGGCAGCGGGATCAGCCCCCGGCGCCAAGGCGATCTCGAGCGTTGCCATGGCCTGCCCGGATGAGAGCGACCAGACATGGAGATGCCCGACCTTGCCGAGGCCGGGGACGGCGGCGCGCAAATCGGCCTGCAGGTCGTTGATGTCCACGCCATCGGGCGCACCTTCCATGAGGATGTTGAAGGTGCGGGTCAGCAGGGCCCAGGCGCTTCTGAGGATCAGCAGGCTGACCACAACGGACAGGATGGGGTCGATGGGCATCCAGCCGGTCAGCCAGATGACAATGGCCGCGGCGATGGCGCCGACCGAGCCGAGCAGATCGCCCAGCACATGCAGGAGGGCGCCCTTGATATTGACGTGATCGGCATCGGCGCCGGAGAGAATGCGGAAGACGATCAGGTTTACGACCAGGCCGAGCACAGCCACCACCAGCATGGGGCCGGCCAGCACCTCTTCGGGGGCAAGGAAGCGATTGACGGCCTCATAGCCGATCCAGCCGACCAGGGCGAAGAGCGCCAGTGCATTGATCATCCCGGCCAGCACCTCCAGGCGTGAATAGCCGAAGCTGCGGCGGGCATCGGGTGGTCGCCGCCCGAGACGAAACCCCAGCCAGGCCAGGAACAGCGCCACGGTATCGGTCAACATGTGCCCCGCATCGGCAATCAGCGCCAGCGAGCCGGAGAGATAACCGCCGATGACCTCGGCCACCATGAAGCCACCGGTGAGGCAGAGGCCGATCAGTACGGCCCGCTCATTGGCCGAACTGACCTTGGGGGCGTGGCTGTGCCCGGCATGACCCGCAGCGTGGTCGTGGGCATGCTTCATGCCATGATCATGTTCAGTGTGGCCATGTCGTGCCATCGCTCATTCCTGATTTAAATATGAATACATGTTCATATGTGCATACAAATAAGGGCCTGCCTACTGTTCTCTCGGCTCCTGACGAGCAGACACCATTGAGGTCCCTGCAATCATGGTGCAGGCTGGCGCCATGGTCGCGCCTGCAAACCACGACGCCTATATCGCCAATACCCTTGAGCCATTCCGGCCACTGCTGGAACGCGTGCGGTCGGTCGTGAGTTCGGCGCTGCCGGACGCCGAGGAGGTCATTTCCTACGATATGCCCGGCTTCAAGATCGGCGAGACCGTCGTGGTGGGCTACGCCGCCTTCGCCAGGCAATGCGGCTTGTATTGCGCGCCTGAGGCGATTGCGGAGTGCGCCGAGGCCCTTGCGGGGGCGGGTCTAAAGACCACCAAGACCGGCGTGACCTTTACGCCGAAGCGGCCGATACCAGACCATCTTGTCGTTCAGCTTGCCCTGGCATCGCGCCGCTATGCCGTCTCCTGATCGTTGGGGGCATTTGACGGCTGGGTTTCAGGCCGGTGGCAGGTCCATGTCCTCGTCCGGCTCATGCTCTTCGGCGGCGTGGGCGAGCATGTCGGTGAGCATGCGGGCGATGTGGTGGTCCTCGACTTCGTAGAAGACCTGCTTGTTGCGGCGCGTGCCGCGCACCAGGCGTGCGGCGCGGAGCAGACGCAGATGGTGGCTGACCAGGGATTGGCTGGCGCCGGTGGCCCTGGCGATGTCGCCAACCGCGATGGGACCTTCAAGACAGGTGAGGACGACCTTGAGCCGCGTCGGGTCGCCGAGCAGGCGATAGGTCTCGGCGATGACAGTCAAATGGTGGTCTTCTGGCAGGGGCACGGCGTTTCCCATTGGCTGGATCGCCAATAGTTAGGGCGCTTCGGCGTGGCTGACCAGTCAGGCGCGATTGCCAGCGGCGTCGATTACCACTTCGCCGTCTTCCTTGGTGAAGGGAACGCCCAGTGCCTCGGGCAGGATGTCGAGCACCACTTCGGAGGGGCGGCAGAGGCGCACGCCATGGGCGGTTTCGACAAAAGGCCGGTTGATCAGGATGGGGTCGGCCAGCATGGCCTCGATCAACTCGGCATCGGAAAGGTCCTGATTGTCGAGGCCCAGCTCGAAATAAGGGGTATCCTTGACGCGAATGGCGTCGCGGACCGAGAGGCCGGCCCGGCTGATCAGGTCGACCAGCCGGGCGCGATCGGGCGGGCTTTCGAGATAGAGGATGATGTTCGGTTCAATGCCGGCCCCGCGGATCATGGCCAGGGTATTGCGCGAGGTGCCGCAATCGGGATTGTGGTAGATGGTGACGGTCACGCTGATTGCTCCGAAGGATAGCGCAGCAGCCAGGCGGCAAGGCCCATGGCTGCAAGTGCGCCGATGATCTGGGCGATGACGAAGCCTGGCACGTCGGCGGGGCCGATGCCGGAAAAACTCGATGTCAGCGCCCGGCCGATGGTGACGGCGGGATTGGCGTAGGAGGTCGAAGCGGTAAACCAGTAGCCGGCGGTGATGTAGAGGCCGACGCGCAGGGCAATCTGCCCGGCAGAGTGTTTGAGCGACACAAGGATAGTCAACAGCAGACCGAATGTGGCGACGGCCTCGCTCAGCCATTGGCTGGCGCCATTGCGCGGGTCGGCATAGGCCGAGACCAGCGGCAGGTCGAACATCAGATGCGCCAATAGCGTGCCCAGCATGGCGCCGCAGATCTGGGCGACGACATATAGGCCTGCATCGCTGGGGCTCAATTGGCGCTTGAGGGTCATGACCAGGGTCACGGCCGGGTTGAAATGGGCGCCGGAAATGGGCCTGAACAGGCCGATCAGCACCACGAGAATGGCGCCGGTGGCCGCCGTATTGGCCCAGAGCGCCAAGGCGATATCGCCGGTCAGGCGCTGCGCCATGATGCCCGATCCGACCACGGTGGTGACAAGGATGCCCGTGCCGAGGGCCTCGGCGGCGAGATTGCGGAGCCGGTCAGCCATTGGTGGCCTTGTCGGTGGCGCCATCGAGCTTGCCGATGTCCTTGAGCTTGGTCTTGAGCGACATCTTGTCGATGGTGGCCAGCGGCAAGGCGGTGAAGACCTCGATGCGGCGGCGCAGATAATTGGCAGCGTCGCGGAAGGCATTGACCTTGTCCAGTTCGCTGCCCTCGACGGAGGCCGGGTCGGCTACGCCCCAATGGGCGGTCATGGGCTGGCCAGGCCAAAAGGGACAGGTTTCGCCGGCCGCGTCATCGCAGACGGTAAAGACGAAATCGAGCTTGGGCGCGTCGGGGGTGGCGAATTCATCCCAGGATTTGGAGCGGTAGCCCTCGGTGGGCAGGCCCATTTCCTTGAGCGTGTGCAGGGTCAGCGGGTTGACCTCACCCTTTGGCTGGCTGCCGGCCGAAAAGGCGCGGAACTTGCCGCCGGGAACAGCATTCATGATCGCCTCGCCCAGGACGGAGCGGGCAGAATTGCCGGTGCACAGGAAGAGCACATTGTAGACGCGGTCAGTTTGGTTGTCGGTCATTGGCGAACCTCCTCGGGAACGCAGCAGGGGGTGATGTCTTCGATCAGCGGCGCACAGAGCTCAGGGCGGCCGCCGCAGCAATCATTGACGAGATAGCCCATCACCACCCGCATATGATCGATCTGAGCGCGGTAGATGATGGTGCGGCCCTGCTTGTCGGCCACCAACAGGCCGGCGCGGGCCAGCTGCGACAAATGGGTCGACATGGTGTTTTGTGGCACGTCGAGCCGGCGCGCGATTTCGCCGGCCGGCAGGCCGTCGGGCTCGTGCTCGACCACCAGCCGGAAGGCCGCGAGGCGCGTCGGCTGCGCCAGGGCGGAGAGAGCCTCTATGATTGCTGTATCATCCATATATCGAGATTTATCGATATATTATGACAGTTGCAAGACGGTGAGGGGGCGTACCGCCCTACCGATACCCCGCCGCCTGCAATTCGAAGAGTTCTGCGTAGCGGCCCTTGAGCGCCACCAGTTGCTCATGCGTGCCGGCTTCGAGAATGGCGCCATTGTCGAGCACCAGGATGCGGTCGGCCATGCGCACGGTGGAGAAGCGGTGCGAGATGATGACGGCGGTCTTGCCGGCCGCCAGACCCTTGAAGCGGGCAAAGACGTCGGCCTCGGCCTTGGCGTCGAGCGCGGCGGTGGGTTCGTCCAGAATGATGAGTTCCGCGTCGCGCATATAGGCGCGGGCAATGGCCACTTTCTGCCATTCACCACCCGACAAGTCGCGGCCCTGGCGGAACAACCGCCCCAATTGCTGGTCATAGCCCTTGGGCAATTTGGCGATGACCCCGTCGGCCAGGCTCTGCTCGGCGGCGGTGTCGATGCGCACCTGGTCCTCGCGCGCCTCGATGCGGCCCACCCCGATATTGTCGCGGGCGGTGAAGCTGTAGCGGATGAAGTCCTGGAAGATCACGCCGACATGGGCATGAATGTCATTGGGCGCCATATCCCTGAGGTCGACCCCATCAATGGTGATGCGCCCTTCGCTGGGATCGTAGAGGCGCGTCAGCAGCTTGGCGATGGTGGTCTTGCCCGCGCCATTCTCGCCCACCAGTGCCAGGGTCTCCCCGGCCGGCAGGGTAAACGAGAGATTGCGCACCACCCAATTGTCGGTCTCGGGATATTTGAAGCCGACATTGTCAAAGATGATGCCGTCCCGGATCGGCGCCGGAAACGGCTTGGGATTGGCCGGGGGCAAAACGGTCGGCTCGATCTCGAAGAAGGAAAACAGATCGTCCAGATACATGGATTGCCCGGCAATGGCCGTGAAGCCGAGCAGGATGCGCTGGAACAACCCGTTGAGCCGCAAGAACGAGCCGGACAGAAAGGCCAGGTCGCCCAGGGTGAAGGCGCCGGTGATCGTGCGCCAGACGATGTAGCCATAGGCGGCGTAATAGGCGAGACTTGCAATGGCGGCAAAGACCGCGCCCCAGCCGGCGCGCAGCGTGGCGACGCGGCGGTTCTCGATGAAAATCTGCTGGGCAAGCTTCTTGAAACGGGTGACGAGATAGTCGCCCAACCCGAAGAGCTTCACCTCCTTGGCGGTCTCGGCGCTGGCCCCGATATGGCGCAGATATTCGAGCTCACGCCGCTCCGGGGTGCGCCAGCGGCTCAGCATATAGGCCAGCGAATTGAACCGCGCCTCGCCCCAGACCGAGGGGATGAAGCTCAGCGGCAGCAGCAGGATCAGCCAGGGGGCATAGAGGAACAGGCCCGCCGCCAGGGTCGCGACGGTCAGGATATCCTGCGCCTGCCCGAAAATCTGGCTCAACAGCGCATTGCGTCCGGCGGCTTGGCGGCGCGCACGCTCCAGCCGGTCTTGATATTCGGCGCTTTCGAAATGGGCCAGATCCAGCCGGGCAGCATGCTGCATCAATTCGACGCTGACCTGGTTGGAATGGAGTTCGGACAGTACCGAATCGACGAGGCCCGTCGCGCGGGCGATGATGTCATTGGCCAGGACCAGCGCCAGTTCGAGCAGCAGAAAACCGATAATGGCGTTGAGGAGACCCGCGTTCCACCAGTCGAGAATGCCGGGACCGGGCGGCGTGATGGCCGAGAGCCGCACCACCTCGTCCACGATCAGCTTGGCGGCATAGAGCACGGCCACCGGTTGCAGGGCAGCAAGCAGGCGCAACACGAGGCTGGCCGTGGTCAACCCCTTGCTGGTGCGCCAGATTTGCGCAATCAGCCGGCCCAGATGCGCGAGATTGTCGAGCTGGTCACGGATGGTCGGGCTGGTGTCGGGAATGGGCGGCGGACGGCGCCCGGGCAGATCGGTCATGGTTCCAATCTACCCGCATCCTGCGGCCGCAGGAATAGGGTCAAATGCCTGACTGCATTGCCTTTTGGACAGATTGGCCTCGCCCTCAGGGCAGGTTGCGCAGAAAACCGACCAGATCGGCCGTTACATGATGCACATGCGGGCCCGTCGAGCGGCCCAGTTCCCAGGCTTCCACCTGTTCGTGAGCGAAGCCTTCGGCTGCCACCACCTGCACCGTTGCCATGCCCTGCTCGTGCGGCACCAGCAGGTTCTTTTCCAGATCGTCGAACATGATGGCGCGGGCGGGGTTGATATCGTGGCGAGCGAAGAAGCCATCATAGGCTTCCCGGTGCGGCTTGGGCACGAAGGTCATGGCGCGGATGTCGTGCACATGTTCGAACAAATGATTGCCGCCCAGCCGCTTCAGAACGGCGCGGGCATGGCCGGTATCGCCATTGGTCAGGATGAACTTGCGGCCGGGCAGGGCGGCAATGGCTTCGACCAGGTCTGGATGCGGATCGACGGGCGAATAGTCGATGGCGTGCACGGTCGAAAGAAAATGATCCGGGTCGATGTCGTGACGGCGCATAAGTCCGTTCAGCGTGGTGCCGAAATCCCGATAATAGTCCTTCTGGAGGGCGCGGGCGCTGGAGAAATCCAGGCTGGTTACCTCCATCACATAATGGGTGATCAGTGTGTCGATCTGGGCGAACAGATTGCACTCACGCGGATAGAGCGTGTTATCGAGATCGAAGACCCAGTCGGTGACATGGTCGAGCGTTGCATGGGGGCGAGGCAGTGCGGTCATTGCCCCACCATGGCACAAAAGGATGAAAGCTGCATCAACAGGGGGCCTGTGCGGGGCCCGGAGGCCCCGCAATGTGCTTATTTCGTCTTGGAATTGGCTGTGACGGTCAGTCCCAGCGCCTGGATCAGGCTGGCCGGGTTGGACGCGGCGGCGGCCAGCACCAGCACGGAAGTCGGGCTGGGCGGGTTGATGGCGACAGCCAGGCTCTGCGGATCGTCGAGGAACTCCGACACCGGCGGAACGACCACGTCGTTGAGCGCCGGAATGCCGCTTTCGGCGATCATGGCCGGGACCATGGCCTTGAGGCCCTCCACGAAGCTGGCGCGGTCGGCGCCGGACTGGGCGGCGAACATGTCGATCAGCTTTGGCGCAAGACCGGCATCGTCATAGCGCAGTGACATGCCGGAGATCGTCAGGTTCTGGGCGATTTCCATGCCGGCCATCATCTGCTGGGCCTGGGCTTCCTCGCTGGTCGGATCGAGATCGGACGCCTGCATGGCGTAGATCTTGTCGAGCATATTGAGGGTGAAGCCGGAGATGTCGCCGGTGAAGTTGATCGCGCCAATGTCGGCGAAATCAAACAGCATCTCTTCAATCACCATGCGGCCATCGGCCATGGACCAGTTCACCGACTGAGTGAAGTTGCCCGAAATATTGGTGAGGCCCAGCGCGGCGATAACGGCACCGGCTTCGGGCTCCTCTTCGCCAACGGTGGACAGATCGGCCCAGATATTGGAGATCGCGACGCTCGAGTGGATGGATTCGAGCGCGTCCGCGTCGTCATAGGCAAATTCGGATGTCGCTTCCATGCTGTCGACCTTGATGACTTCGACACCGTCGCGGGTCACGGTCAGCGGGCCGGTGGCCATGCGGCCGATCAGTTGCACCAGCACTTCGGCACTGGTTTCGCCTTCCGGCGGCAGCCAGAGATCTTCGGCGACCATGTCGACCAGTGTCAGGTGGCCGGCATGCTCGTCACCGAATTCTATGTCGAGATCGGGCGTGGTGAGGCTGTCGGCGAAATAGCTGCCATCCTCGTTCTCCACAACGCCCGAGAAGGTGAGTTCGGCATCGAGGGACATGGGGTCCATGCCGGACATGGTGACGGTGACGCCGTCGACCGTGATGGTGTCCCCCGAAAGTGTGGCTTCGCCAAAGCTCATATCATAGCCCATCACCTTGTAGACGGCCTCAATGCGGTCAACAAAGGTCTGGGCGTCCAGCGCCATGGCCGGCTGCATAAAGGCAAAGGCGGCCAGTCCGGTTGCGGTCATCAGGCCGGCGGTCTTGGTCGTCATGTTCATCTTGTTCTTGTCCCTCGAAATGACTTGCGCGCGCCTGGCCTGTCCAGTGTCGCGCGTTCTGTCGACAGATTGCCCCTTACCCCGGCAAATGCAATGGCCAGATGGCGGAAATAGGTCGGACCGCTATAGACGCGGTTTATTTCAGACTAATGTCGTCCGATCCATCAATCCAGATGCAGAAACTGGCGATAGGCGGGATTTTCGGTCTCATCCCAATAGGGAAAGCCGATAGCATCGATATGGTCAAAGAAATCTACGCTCGTCTCAGGCGGCACCTGCACCCCCACCAGCACCCGCCCATAATCGGAACCGTGATTGCGGTAGTGGAACAGCGAGATGTTCCAGGCGTCATTGAGGCCTTCAAGGAATTTCAGCAGCGCACCCGGTCGCTCGGGAAACTGGAAGCGGAACACTTTTTCGTCGGTCAGGCCTGCCGCGCGCCCGCCCACCATATGCCGAACATGCAGCTTGGCCACTTCATTGTCGGTCAGGTCGGTGACGCCAAGCCCGTTGGCTTCAAGCAGGGCAATGATCTCGCGCTTTTCCGCGTCCCCGCGCGAGAGCTTGACGCCGACAAAGATGCGCGCCTTGTCGCCCGCCCGGTAGCGGTAGTTGAACTCGGTAATGGCCCGATTGCCGACCAGGCGGATAAAGGCGCGATAGCTGCCCGGCTGTTCGGGAATGGTCACCGCCAGGAGCGCTTCGGCGCGCTCGCCGATCTCGGCCCGCTCGGCCACATAGCGCAACCGGTCGAAATTGACATTGGCGCCTGAATTGATCGCGATCAGGGCACCATCTTGGGGCGCGGTGCCGTTTTCGATGTCGCGGCGCAGACCCGCCAGGGCCAAGGCACCAGCCGGTTCGGTGATGGCGCGGTGATCGTCGAAAATGTCCTTGATGGCGGCACAGATCTCGTCGGCCGAGACGGTGACGATATCGTCGAGCAATTCGCGGCAAAGCCGGAATGTTTCGTCCCCCACCTGGCGTACCGCAACACCATCGGCAAACAGGCCGACCTGATCGAGGGGCACCGGCTTTCCGGCAGCGATTGCCGCCTTCATGCTGGCCGCCTCGTCCGGTTCGACGCCGATGACGCGGATTTCGGGGCGCAGGAACTTGACGAAGCTGGCAATGCCGGCGGCCAGCCCACCGCCGCCAACCGGCACATAGATGGCGCCGATCGGTTCGGGATGCTGGCGCATGATTTCGAGCCCGACCGTGCCTTGCCCGGCGATCACGTCAGGATCGTCGAAGGGGTGCACGAAGACATGGCCATGCTTTTCAGCCAGGCTGGCCGCATGCGCGCGCGCCGCATCGAAGCCGTCGCCGAACAGGACCACTTCGCCGCCCAGGCGCCTGACCGCGTTGACCTTGATGATCGGCGTGGTGGTGGGCATGACGACAATGGCCCGGATTCCAAGCCGGGTCGCCGAAAGGGCCACGCCCTGAGCGTGATTGCCGGCCGAGGCACAGATCACCCCGCGCGCCCGTTCCTCGGCACTCAGATGCACGATACGGTTGTGAGCGCCCCGGATCTTGAAGGAAAAGACCGGCTGCAAATCCTCGCGCTTGACCAGGATGGTGTGACCCAGCCGTGCGGAGAGCATTTCCATCTTTTCCAGTGGCGTCTGTTCGGCAACCTCATAGACCGAGGAGGTCAGTATCTTGCGGACATAGTCAGTCATGATGGTTCCGAACTGTTCTGGTTGTGTGATGGCCGGTGACCTGCACCCTTGTCAACACGGTGGCCGCGGGTCGTTGCTGGTGTCAGGGCCGGTCCGGTTGATTTCTCAATCAATTGATTGATTAGTTGCTGGTTTTGGCCTATAGCGCGCCGCATGCAAATGGAAACACCAAGACGCGAGAGCGGCGAAGAGCGCCGGGCCGCCATAGCGAGGGCTGCACGGGAGCTGATCGTGGAAAAAGGGCTCGAGGGTCTGCGTACCCGCGACATTGCTGCGCGCGTCGGCATCAATATTGCCACGCTGCACTACCATGTTCCCAGCAAGGAAGCGCTGATCGCCCTGGTGGCGGAGAGCCTCAAGGCGGACTTCCGGGCACAGGGCCTCAGCCGGCCACGAGAGGGCAAGACGGGTCTGGAGTTGTTGCGCATGGAGTTTGAGGATGCCCTGAACGCCCAGGCGCGGGCCCCCGAGCGCCTTGCGGTCATGGCGCAATTGGCTGAGCGGGCGTCGCGCGACGCAACGGTCGGCGCCATCATGCAATCCATGCGCGCCGATTGGCACTGCATGCTCGCCTCCATCTTTGCCAAGGGGAGCGATGACGGTTCAATGCGCCCCGATATCGATCCGGAGGCGGCCGCCGCAATTTATATCGGCATGGTGGCAGGCTGGCGCTCCAGCCGAGCAGACCGTGACCAGATGCGATCGATTTTCGACGAATTCGAGCGGGGCTTCATTGCCCGCCCCGCGACTGCCAAGGAATAGTTCATGTCCGTATCCGACACCGCAACGCCGCCCGATCCACGCCGCTGGCTGGCGCTGGGTATCCTGCTGATTGCCAATTTCATGAATCTGATCGATGTCACCATCGTCAATGTCGCCTTGCCGTCGATGCGCGACAATCTGGGGGCCTCCGACAGCCAGATCGAATGGGTGGTGGCCGCCTATGTGCTGGCCTTTGCTCTGGGATTGCTCCCCTTCGGGCGGTTGGGCGACATTGTCGGGCGCACCCGGATGTTTCTTATTGGCGTTGTGGCCTTTACCCTGGCTTCGGCCTTGTGCGGCATGGCCGGGTCCATCGAAATGCTGATCGGCGCACGGGTGTTGCAGGGGTTGGGCGGCGCCATGATGACGCCGCAGGTGCTGGCCATTGCGACCGTAACCTTCCCGCCTGAAGAGCGCGGACAGGCCTTTTCCCTGTTTGGCCTGTCTGCTGGACTGGCGGCGGTCTGCGGCCCCATATTGGGTGGCATCCTGATCGATGCGCAGCTGTTCGGCCTCGATTGGCAGCCCATTTTTCTCGTCAATATTCCGATCGGCATCATTGCCATTCTTGCCGGCTGGTTCCTTATTCCTCGGCTGCCCGGTCATCCTGATCTCAGCAATGACTATGTCGGCATTGGCCTGTTCGGCCTCGGGATCGTGGCGGTGGTCTTTCCGATCATCGAGGGACGGGCACTGGACTGGCCGGCCTGGAGTTTTGCCATGATGGCGGCGGGGTGCGGGCTGCTTGTGGTGTTCTTTTTCTGGCAGAAGCATCGTGCGCGCATGGGCCGGCCGCAATTGCTGAACTATGATCTGCTGGCCAATCGCGACTATATGTTCGGGGCGTTCGTGGTGACCATTTTCGCCTCGGGCATTCCGGGCATGTTCATGGTCATATCGCTGCTGCTGCAGGCGGGTTTCGGCTTCTCTCCGCTGCAATCGGGCCTAACCAATACGCCCTTCTCGGTGGGCGTGCTGATCGCTTCCTTCATTGCCGGCCGTTTCGGCTCGCACTATCTGCGCAGCCGCGTGGTTGCGGCCGGGAGTTTGCTGGTTCTCGGTATCGGCTGGCTGCATTTCGTCATTGAGGGCACCGGCAGCAGCATTGATCCCTGGAGCTTCGTGCTGCCGCTGCTGGTTGCGGGCATTGGTCTGGGGACCGGCTTTTCCTCGCTTTTCCAATTGGTGCTGCGCAATGTTCCGCCGCGCGACGCGGGGGCGGGCTCGGGTGCCTTGCAGGCGTTCCAGCAGGTTGGAGGTGCGCTTGGCGTAGCGCTGGTGGGGCAGATTTTCTTTTCGCAACTGGCTGGCAATTTTGCCGCCGGCAATGGTCCGGAGGCCGCCTTTGGCGGCGCGGCTGCCCTCTCGCTCTGGTATCAGGTGGTTTCCTTCGGGCTGGTGCTGGCACTGGCCTTTGTCTTCAAGGGCAATAGCCGTGTGCCGGAGCCGCAGCAGTCCAAGCCGGCGCCCGCTGAGATATGACAATGCAAGGGCCACCCGATGGGTGGCCCTGCGTTCTCCAGGCCTGCGGCGCGATCAGCGCACGATCAGCGTGCCGGCACCGAATTCGGTGAACAGCTCGACCAGCACCACATGGGGCTGCTTGCCATTGAGGATGACGACGCCTTCCACGCCATTGTCGAGCGCTTCAAGGCAGGTCTCGACCTTGGGGATCATGCCGCCCGAAATGGTACCGTCTGCAATCAGCGCCTTGGCGTCGCGCACGGTGAGTTCGGGGATCAGCTTGCCGTTCTTGTCGAGCACGCCGGGAACATCGGTCAGGAACAGCAGGCGCTTGGCGCCGAGCGAGCCGGCAATGGCGCCGGCGAAGGTATCGGCGTTGATATTGTAGGTATTGCCATCGCGGCCCGGGGCGACCGGAGCAATGACGGGGATCAGTTCCGAGCGGGCCAGCAGGTCGAGCAGTGTGCGATCCACCTCCACCGGCTCACCGACAAAGCCAAGATCGAGCACGCGCTCGATATTGGAACCTGGGTCCTTGAAGGTCTTTTCGGCCTTCTTGGCGAACACCATATTGCCGTCCTTGCCGCACAGGCCGATGGCCCATTCCCCCTCGGCATTGATCAGCGCCACGATCTCCTTGTTGATCGAGCCGGCCAGGACCATTTCGACCACTTCCATGGTGCGCTGGTCGGTGACGCGCAATCCGCCCTCGAACTTGGATTCGATGCCCAGGTTCTTGAGCATCAAGGCGATCTGCGGCCCGCCGCCATGGACCACGATGGGGTTGACCTTGGATTGCTTGAGAAGCGCGATATCGCGGGCAAAGGCCTGGCCGAGCTTGAGGTCACCCATGGCGTGGCCGCCATATTTAACCACGACCGTCTTGCCCTCATAGCGCTGCATATAGGGCAGGGCCTGGGCTAGGATGCCGGCATCATGGCTGAACCGGTCGGTATCGGGGGCTTGGTCGGACATGGTGGTGGGCGGCTCCCTGGCGTGGCCTAAAGTCTGGGCGAAGGGTCTAAGGCATTTTCTGTCCGTATGAAACGCCATTGCCGCCCTTTTTTGAAGAGCGGTGATCCATTTGTCCGCAGAGCGCGTAATTTCGTGAAAGGCCGCGGCACGGCCTCATGGACGGGAGGGCCAGAGCCCATGCCACAACAATCCGGAACCACCGAGATTGCGGACTTGATCGCGCGCTGCGCGCTGCGCGACCGACGGGCCTTTCGCACGCTCTATCAACGCACAAGCGCGAAACTGTTCGGCGTTGTGTTGCGTATCTTGCGCAACAGGGCCGAGGCCGAAGAGGCCATACAGGAGGTCTACATCAAGGTCTGGCAGCGTTCTGATCGCTATGTCGCGGGGCAATATTCGCCGATAAGCTGGTTGGTGGCGATCGCGCGCAACCATGCGCTGGACATGGTGCGGGCGCGTCGCCCCGCGGGTGACGAGTTGGATGTGGCCATGGAGATCGCCGATGCTGGACCGGGGCCCGAGCGGCTGGCGCAGTCGAGCGAGGATGGCGCCCGGATCGAGGCGTGCCTGGCCCAGCTGGAAGCCGACCGCGCCGAGGCCGTGCGCGGGGCCTATCTCGACGGCTATAGTTATGACGAGCTGGCGCAGCGATTTGCGGTGCCGCTCAATACAATGCGAACCTGGCTGCGGCGCAGCCTGATCAAACTGAGAGAGTGTCTGGCGGCATGAGCATGGAAGGGGACAGCAAGGGCGGTGGCGAGCGCGGTGCGTTGGTGGCCGAATATGTCCTGGGCCTGTTGGGCCCGGCCGAGCATGCGCGGGTCGAGGCGCTGATTGCTGCCGACCCGGCCTTGCAGGCCGAACGCGATTTCTGGTCTGCCCGCTTTGCCGCGCTCGACAGCGAATTTGCCGAAGTGTCGGCACCTGCCCATGTCCTGGAAAAGGTGGAGACCCGCCTGTTCGGGCATGCACCAAAGGCCTCCATCTGGGATAGCCTTGCGCTCTGGCGCGGGATCACGGCGGGCGCACTGGCCGTCGCGGTTGCCGCGATCGGTTTCAATCTGATGCAGCCGGCCCCCAGCGTGACCACGCTTACCACCCAGCTCGTTGCCGCGCTCGAGGCCGAGGGCAGCGACGTACGCTTCTTGGCGCTTTACGATGGCGCTGGCACGGTGCGGCTCACGGCCCTCTCCGGTGACGTCCCCTCTGATCGCGATCTGGAACTCTGGGCCATCCAGGGCGGACAGGACCCCATTTCAATGGGCGTCATTCCGGTCAATGAGCGGTCCGTGGTGGAGTTGAGCGAACAGGTCCGCGCCGGCTGGGGCGAAGGGTCCGTGCTGGCCATCACCCTTGAACCCAAGGGCGGCGCGCCCGAGGGCAAGGCCACCGGCCCGGTGGTGGCCGCGGGTGAAGTGCACCAGATCTAGTCGATCAGCAGTTCCACGCTGACCCGATCATCAAAGGACCAGCCGCCCAGAGCGAGGATTTCGCCGGCGGCGTCGCGCACCAGCGGGGCGGTGCGGATGGCTTCTGCCGGGGTGGTTACCTTGAAGCCGAGGAAGTTCTCCAGCCGGTGACGCGGCATGAAATCGGTGGCGCCAGCCATCAGGCCGGTCGCGTCGGACCGGTTGGTAATGAGAAAACGCTGGTCCCAGACCAGTTTGGCATGCGGCGCCAGGGCACAGTCCTCGGGCAGGGCGCGGCCGGGTTCGCGTGAAATGGACAGCTTCTGGCCCTTGAGGCGCACCACGGCCCCCAGCAATGTCGCGGCACGCGGCAGATCGCCCTGGGCAATCTGGTCGTAGAGCTTTTCGATCTGTCCCAAGGCCCGCGGCTTCTGCCGACCGCCGACAATGTTGAGCGTGCGGGCCAGAACCCGCCGGCCAATGGCCGGGCTCAGGGCCTCAAAGGCCGCTTGCGGCATGCTGGCGGCGCCAAAGCCATCAAGGGTTACCAATTCGGCAAAGGCGGCATCGGCCATCTGCGTCAGCGCCAGATCGGCCTCGGCCATGCGCGTGGCAAAGCGGGAGAGAGCGGCCGCGTCCAACCCGTCTTCGGCCAGCATGGGCAGGCGCTGGCGCCAGCGCACGCGCTCATAGCTCCGGTCATTATTGGACGGGTCGATGGCCGGCGTCAGTCCGGCTTCAAAGACCACCAGCGCCAGGCTGGCGGGTTCGACATCGAGCAGGGGCCGGAACACCCGCACGCCCTCGACCTGGCTGAGCGCGCTCATGCCCTTGAGGCCCTCTATGCCGCTGCCATGGGCCAGGCGCATCAGCACCGTCTCGGCCTGGTCGGCGCGGTGATGCGCGGTGAGCAGCAGACTTGCGCCATCGGCCTGCATGGCCTCCCCGATGATACGGTAGCGCGCTTGCCGCGCCGCTTCCTGCAGGCCGGTTTGGGGCTTGTCCCCGGTCCAGCTCAGCCCGCCCGCAGACAGGCCGAGCGCCTCGGCCTCGCGCAGCACCATCTGCACTTCCCCGGCCGCTTCGGGTCGCAGGCCATGGTCGAGGCTATAGACAATCAACCTTGGCGCCTTCGGCAGCGCACTGGCCCAGCGCTGGGCCAGCAGCATCAGGGCAAGGCTGTCTGCTCCGCCCGAGACAGCCAGGCCAATAGCAGGTTCGTTCGCCGCCGGCGCGAATAGTCGCGCCAGCACCTCCGGATCGCCCAGATCAGGCGTCAGGCTGGTGGACATTCAGCCTTGGCCTTTTCCTCGGCGAGCCGGGCCTGGAAGGCCGGGATGGTGTCGGGATAGCGGGTGGAGACCTCGTTGAAGGTGCGGCAGGCGGTTTCGCGTTCGCCCACGCCGGCCAGCGAGACGCCGAGCTTGAGCAGGATATCTGGCGCCCGCTCGTGATCGGGGTTTTTCTGGTAGGCATCGACCAGCGCATCGGCCGCTTCGGCATAGGCGCCGCGCGCAAGCATGGATTCGCCCAGCCAATTGCCCGCATCGACCACCTGCGGATTGTCGGGGTAGAGCTCGATGAACTGGCCGAATTGCTGTTCGGCAAAGTCATAGTCGCCGGCCAGCATGGCCTCATATCCGGCACGGAACTGGGCATCGGCATCCGGATTTCCGGTCTGGTCGGCGGCGGGGTCATAGCTCAGATTGAGTGGCTGACCGGTGATGAGGTCAATGCCGCCGGCCTGGCCGGTACCCACCAGCGGATCGCCGGATTGGCCAAGATCGTCCATCGGGGCGGAGCCGTCATCGAAGGTGGGGTCGAATTCGATTTCGCCGGGCAGGGGTTGCACGCCCTGCTCGGGAATGTCGGTCAGAGGCACATCTGTTTCCGTTGCTGCGGGATCCTGCGGCAACGCCTGGGGCTGCGTCGCGCTGCCCTGTGGGGTTGCCGCATCACCGTTTCCCGGGCCACCGCCTTCCAGTGCCTGGAAGCGGAATTCGGCGTCTTCCTGAAAGCGGTTGAGGATTTCCTGCAACTGGGTGAGCTGGAAGGTCAGGCCATCGACCTGGCCATTGAGCACGCGAATCTGCTCTTCGAGCTGCTGAATGCGCACCATGAGCTGGGCGTTGTCGGCCTGGGCAACCAGAATGCGGCCACCATCATTGTTGAAGCCGAGGCCGCTCAATTCCCCTGGGGGCATAACCGTCTGCGCCTGCGCCGCCTGGGCGCACAGGCCAAGGCCAAGCGCGCACAACGCGGCGCGGCCCAGTTTCGTCAAATTCTTAAGCGTCACACCTGCCTCCGAAATGCTGCCAATGCCGGCCAAGATGGGGGTTATGCGTCCGCCGATAAAGAGCAATTTTGGTCAAAAGAAAGCGCCCGGACCATTTTCTGGTGCCGGGCGCTCTTGCCTCCAGTTTTCACCGGATCAAATGGGCCTGCCGCGGTGCGGCAGGCCAAGCGTTTTACTGGACGACCGTCACCGCGCGGCGGTTCTGGCTCCAGCAGGAGATGTCATTACAGATCGCCACCGGGCGCTCCTTGCCGAAGGACTGGCTGGTGATGCGCTGGGCATTGACGCCGCGGCTCACCAGGTAGTTCACGACCACCGAGGCACGGCGGGCGCCCAGGGCGATGTTGTATTCGCGGGTGCCGCGCTCGTCGGCATGGCCTTCGATCATGATACGGTAATTGGCATATTGGTTGAGCCACTGCGCCTGCTTGTCGAGCGTGGCCATGGCTTCGCTGGTCAGCGAGCTGGAATCGGTTTCAAAGAACACGCGGTCACCCACGGTGACGATAAATTCCTGCTGGCTGCCGGGTGCACCGGCACCGGTATTGCCAACGCCGGTCAGGCCGACATTGTCGGTGGCGCTGCGCGAACAGGCGGCGACGACCACCACGAACAGCAGCATGGCTGCAGCACGCAGGGCGGTATTGATTGGGGCGGGGATGGCCAAGGCGGGCTCCTGGGGGAAAGCTAAAAACTTAAGGACAGCATTTACCGCGCTTAATCTTAAAACCGGGTGTGCCAGAGTGGTTAATCTGAGGCTAATGGGGCGCGGATGTGGCGGGAATCCTGGCTTTTTTGTGACGTTGCCATGGCGCAACAGGTGTGGCGGGATCAGGAGATAGGGTTAAGAGTGCTATTCGAACCCTAAGGACAATCATGCTCAGTTTGCTTTGTGCGGAGCGACGGCCTTCACCCGGCCACTCCCCAAGCCGCAGACCGGGTGGGGGTATCCTCTTCAGAAAACTCACCAATCCAAAACTTGTCCCCGCCCCCTTTTCCTTCCCCCATACTCCTCCCGTCCTCACCGACAACACGCGGTACCGACGAAGTGCCGGGTGAGGAGGCAGGCCGCACGGTGTCGATCGGGCGGAGGCGTGTATGCTGACCACCGGCCTGTT
>Ga0207773_100098_pt1 | contig 79422 bp, 67 predicted proteins | sample TtaePargueraPR_2_FD_187281 | JGI IMG/M metagenome (GOLD analysis project Ga0207773, IMG submission 187281) | Aerobic enrichment media microbial communities from Bioluminiscent Bay, La Parguera, Puerto Rico - Tt and M1 (3) (SPAdes) | ecosystem: Environmental > Aquatic > Marine > Unclassified ...
AGAGTGATCCACCGTCGCGAACAGCCTTTCGTGCCCTGACCCGAAGCCGCTGACAGAGAGGAGCAACGAAAAATGCAGTGCCAATAGTTGACAGGTCAATCCATATCAGGAGCCTGCTTGCAGGCGAATGGCTACGGAGATTTGTTCTTGTTCGCCTGCAGGCAGGCTCCTACAGGGTGAGTAGTTACAAAAAAACCTTTTTTGTTCTTATCGTGGGTGATATTCACCCACATGAAGGGTGAATATCACCCGCAGCGCGGCTACAATGCCCCAAATTTGCACAAACGAGCAAACACCATGACTGCAGTACCCCATCCCCCCGATTACCTGCCCCGGGCGCTTGCAGACACCTTCGCCCGTGCCCTTTCGGCGCTGCCCGTGGTAGTCATCACTGGCGCGCGACAAACCGGCAAGAGCACCCTGTCTTTGGCGATGGCTCCAGGTCCGGAGCGGCTCTACCTGACGCTCGACGACCTGGATATCCTCGACCAGGCGCGCCGCGCGCCCCAGGACTTGGTGGCGCGCGCGCCCCTCCTGACCCTGGATGAGGTGCAGAGATCGCCCGATTTGCTGCTGGAAATCAAGCGGGCCGTTGACCGGGAACGCAGAGCCGGACGCTTCATACTCACGGGGTCCGCCAACCTGCTGATGATGCGCCAGGTTTCAGAGAGCCTCGCAGGCCGGGCCAGTTACCTCTCTCTCTGGCCCATGACCCGGCGGGAACAGCTCGGCCTGGGACAAACAGGTATCTGGAGCCAATTGCTGAGAACGCCCAGGAAAGACTGGCCACACCTGCTGGCGCAGTCGCAAGCGCCGCGAGACGACTGGCGTAAACTGGCTCTGCGTGGGGGCTACCCCACCCCTGCCCACGAGATGGTCAACGCCGAACAGCGGCACTTCTGGTTTGACGGTTACCTGCGAACCTACCTGGAACGCGATCTTCAGGACCTCTCGGCCGTGGAACACCTGGCCGACTTCCGCCGCCTGATGCGCGCCGCCTGCCTGCGCCTCGGCAACCTGCTCAACCAGGCGGACCTGGCCCGCGACCTGTCGCTCCCTCCCTCCACGGCACAGAGATACCTGAATTTGCTGGAAACCTCTTACCAACTGGTACGGCTGCCGGCCTACTCAGTCAACCGCACCAAACGCCTGACTAAAGCCCCCAAAATCTATTGGAGCGACACCGGCTTGGCTATCTACCTGACGGGAGAGGTGGAACCTCGCGGCGCGCACCTGGAAAATCTGGTCCTATGCGACCTCCTTGCCTGGCGCTCGTGCCAGATACCGGCACCGGATATTTTTTACTGGAGAACCAGCAAAGGTGCGGAAGTGGATTTTGTCATCGAAAACGGCGATCAACTGCTCCCTATTGAAGTCAAGAGTGGCAGCAGGCTGTCTCATCGGGACGCGAGACACTTGAAGGTCTTTCTCGAAGAGTATTCCGACCTCGCCGGTGGAGGGTTGATTTTGTACGACGGGGAGGAAACTTTCTGGCTGGCGGAAGGTGTATTGGCCGCGCCCTGGTGGCGGGTTTTGTAGCGTTGCCAATATTCAGGCGGGAGTGATCGAGTCTGACACCGTTGATCCTGCTAACCCATGGTGTGCTAATGAAGATCAGCTACGAGTGAGGTTTGGAGTTCTTCGGGGTGATGCTCGTGCCAAATGTAAGGCTTGGCTTTCCGTGTGCTTGCCCCTCCGTGCTTGTTAAGAGTATTGAATGGCACTAAGATCAATGCTGTTCAAGGTGCTAGTTATGGTGCGATATGACTGCGATCCAAATTTTGTCAGATATGGTTATGCCCATATCCCATGTCAAGCGGGATCCCATGGCCCTTGCCAGGGATACCAAAGACGGCCCGGTTGCCGTTCTTAATCGGAACCAGCCGGTCATGTACTGCCTTTCCCCGGCTATGTTTGAGGAGATCTTGGAGCGCCTGGAAGATGCCCAACTTGGCTCGGTGGCCGAGGAGCGCCTTGCCGATGGCAGTGAGGCCGTGACGGTAAGCCTGGATGAGTTATGAGCTGAAGTATCACCCCAAGGCACTCAAAACCTGGAAGAAGCTGGGGGCGACTGTCAGGGAGCAGTTCAAGGAGAAGCTCAAAGAGCGGCTCAAAAATCCCCGAATCTCCGGGGATCGCCTGCACGGCCACAAGGACCTGTACAAAATCAAGCTCAGAGCGGCGGGCTATCGGCTGGTGTACCACGTCGATGACGGAGAGGTCGTTGTCATGGTCGTTGCTATCGGCAAGCGGGAGAAAAATCAGGTCTATCTCCAGGTAGAGTGACTCCACTTTACCCATCGCAGACGGGGCTTTGAAATTCAATTTAGCGAGCCTGGTGGCACTGACGGAAGATGTGGTCAAGACCAGCGAGGGCGAGCAGCTCAGCGTCGAATCCGTCCGCTCGTCCATTGCCCTCGGTCTTGGCGTGGATATCGGCGCCTTGGCCCCCGTGGAGCGTCAGGCGGAGGATGTGGTCGAGATGGTGCTGGATGTATCCCGCCGTCGATTGGGCGCTGGGCGCACTCGACGATGGTGCAGCTGCCCTATTTACAGCCGTTTGCCGATGTCAACAAGCGAACCTCCCGGCTTGCTACCAATTTACCGCTGATCCGTGCCAAACTCTGCCCGCTCACTTTCCTGGGCGTGCCGGAGCAGGCATACACGAGGGCGCTGCTCGGCGTTTACGAACTGGCGCGCATCGAACTGCTGCGCGATCTCTACCTGTGGGCATACGAACGGTCGACGCAGGAATACATTTCCATCAAACAGGATCTCTCCGAGCCCGATCCCCTGCGGCTGACCTATCGAAACACAATCAAACATACGGTCCACGCGGTGGTTACTCAGCCGGACCGGAATCCGTTGGAAGTCGTCCGGCAAAGCCTGCTGACGTCGGTGTTGGAGGCCGATATCGGCGATGTCGTAGCACTGGTGATCGAAGAGCTGAGAAGACTTCACGAAGGCGTACTGGCCCGTTACGGGCTGTGCCCATCCGAGTTCGCTCGCTGGAAAGCGAGCCAGAATTAAGATGCGTTGATGTCAAATGTAAGGCCTGACCCGTTCCCTCGTTTTGACCCGTTCCCTCGTTTGACCCGTTCCCTCGTTCCCTACAAGTGTCAGCAGGATCGTGCTGAATAGTTACGGCTCCTGTATTACGTTTAAAAAGCAAACAGGGATCGCGTTGCGCACCTGAGCATCCATGTCAAGATTTTTTTTGCGTTTTTTTCCGGAATTTTTTTCGCGGCCTCTGCGGCGCTCTGGAGGCGCGCGCTCAGGCCAAAAAAATGGCTGGGGAAAATTTTCATGATTTGGCTATGCGAGCATCTGGAGCAGACTAAGCTGCCGCAGATGTCAGATAAATTTCTTGTCTCGATTTTTTGGGCCGGACACCGTTGCGGTAAATGTATGTTATCGTTAATAAAAACGGGGCCCGAGGGCCCCGTTTTTATTTTTACGTATTGTAGCTGGTTTTAGAAAGTAACAGTAAAACCAGTGAATACGCGGCGGCCGATTACATCGTACATGCCCGGCTCGGTATTGGCGTTGAACGCGCTGTGGAAACGCGGAGCATCTTCGTCGGTCACGTTGTTGATACCGAGGGAGAAGCTGATGTTCTGCCAAGTGTAGCTACCGATCAGGTCATGGTAGATGATGTCTTCAGCAACGGCGTCGTCGGTGATGGAAGCGGGACGCAGGGCATCAACAGTTTCGTCGATGTAGCGCATATCCCAATCCAGGGTCCAGTTGTCGCCGAAGATACCTACGTTAGTGTTCCAGCGCCACTCGGGGAATACCTCGAAGCCGTTGGCAGTGCCAACCAGCTCGCGGCTGCCCGCCAGCGGGAATTCGCGCTCGTAGCTATCAACCAGAGTACCGGTCCAGCCCAGGTTATAACCTTGGATCGGGCCTGCACTCAGCTCGCCTTGGTACTTGGCGGCGAAGTCGAAGCCGTTGGTGCGCAGGGTGCCCAGGTTACCAAAATTACCTACGGCATCGGCCGGGTAAGGACCATCATACGGTTGGCCAGTAGTGAATACACCACAAGCCGGAGAGCTCATGTTTACAGAATTGAGGCACGCGTAGCTCAGGTCATTGATATCATCTGAACCGATTACGTTATCGATTTCAATATTCCAGTAGTCGACACTGAAGGATAGGTTCTCCAGGAAAGACGGGGTATATACGAAACCGACGTTGAAGGACTCAGACTCTTCTGGCTCCAGAGGTTCTGCAGGCGCAGAAGTTTCGTAGTAGGATTGCCAAGCGAATCCATACTCACCGGAATCAGTGGTGTTGACACCCATCGCAACGCAGTTGTCATAAGCAGTCTGAGTCATTTCGCCAGCGGCCAGACGGCGGTCAGCGAATTCGCACAGAGGCTCAACAATTGGGAATCCACCGGATGCGCCCTGGTTCAGCTCAGAGATATTCGGAGCGCGGAAGCCGGTAGAAATGCCAGCGCGAACACGCAGATCCTCGATCGGCTGGTAGTCCATTCCTATCTTGTAGGTAGTGGCTGTTCCGGCTGAAGTGTCGTAGTCGGAGTAACGAGTAGATGCGTTAAAGCTCAGGTTATCCAGAACCGGCAGGAAGATCTCACCGTATATTTCAGATACTGAGAAATCACCTTCTTGTGGTTCGCCAGCACCGCCAGTGGTCAGCCCTTCTGAGACGAACTCGTCAGGGATGTACTGGCCCTGCTCATGGCGATGCTCTACACCAACTGCCCAGCCAGCTGTACCGCCGGCCATGCTGAACATGTCACCACCGACGTTAAGGGAAGCCATCTCCAGACGACCTTTGTAAAGGTCTTTCAGGGAGCCGGCAGTCAGGTAGGCCATTTGTGCAGGGGTAATGCTATCGTAATCGCCGAACGGATTCAGGACGCCTGCTGCGGCACAAGCTTCATCTTCCGCACAAGCTTCCGGGTCAACAGCGGTGGCCCAGCGGTCAAAGCGGCCATAGTTGGTGGTCTCGTCTGCAGTCTGGCTTTCAGCGAAGGTATAGCTGAAGTCCCAGTCGACTACGTCGCCAAAGTCACCTTTAAATCCGGCTACCATACGGTAGGTGTCGGCGGTCTGAGTGAACAGGCGGCCACCGGATTCTTCGAAGCGGCGGTTGACGCGAACGTCCGCATTTGAGATGCCGAGGTCATTGGCGGGATTTACGCCGAACGGGTTGTACGGGTTGCTGGCCGGTACGAAATCGTTCATCTGTGTCCCGTTATTGGGGGTTTGAACGGTGGTTACCGCAAACGATGCATCGGGAGCCAGACGCTGGTGAGAGGTTCGGCGAGTGTACAGAGCTTCGAAGTAACCCTCTACGTCGTCAGTAATTTCCACATTGCCGATAGCGCCGAACTGCCAGCGCTCATTCGGAGTGATCAGGGCGTTTACCGGCGCATAGTTGTATACGTCGCTAGCGGTGAACGGGCGAGCCTTGCCTGTGGACGGATCCAGAATCATGCTGGTTTCATATCCGTCGCTATCTTCAGTGCCCAAATCGCCGTTTGCGTCTACGCGGATCTTGCGGCTGTTTGAGGAGCCGGAACCTTCTGCTTTGAAAGTGCCGTCTGCTTGCAAGATCGGATAAAGAGCTTCGGTCGCCCAAGGGCGCTCAGCTTGGTACATCTCTTCCTGCTGGGAGTAGCTCAGAGACATCATCATATGGCCGCGATCGCTGCCGAGACCGGCCAGCATGGAGAAGCCGCTGTTTTGCGCCTGGCCGTCTTCAGTGCCCTGACCAAAGTTGCCTTTCAGCTCAAAGCCCTCGAAGTCATCCTTCAGTATGAAGTTGACAACACCGGCCAGAGCATCGGAACCGTAGATGGTAGAGGCGCCGTCTTTCAGTACTTCCACGCGCTCAATCATAGCTTCCGGTACAGTGTTAATGTCTACGCCGCCATCACTGCTATTGACATCACCAATGGTGCGGCGGCCATTTACCAGTACCAGCGTGCGCTTGAAGCCCAGGCCGCGCATATCGATTTTCTTCTGGCCCTGGTCGCTACCATTGTTGGTTGAGGTGCCCATCTGGAAACCAGTGAAGACCGGATCTTCCTTAAGGAATTCGTCAATACTGGCCAGACCAGCTTTGTCCAGATCTTCAGTGCCGTAGGTAGAGATCGGGCTGGAAGAATCGAAGCCGTCGCGGGCGATACGAGAACCAGTAACAACAACCTCTTCCACCAGAGTCGCATCTTCCTGCGCAAAAGCAGGCATAGCCGGAACCATAATCGCAGCTGCAGTCAGGCCCAGGGCCCCCTTGACAGCTACAGACAGGAGGTTCTTTTTCATTGTAAATCCTCTCTTGATCGTTGGATTTATAGTCTTTTGCCTTGAATGGCGATGATTGGAAGTGGCTACCCCCAAGTGGCCACTTCCCTCCCAACACAGGTAATGACGGCCGGGCACGGATGTTCCTCAAAAAAATCGCAACTTTTTTTCCATTACTTCGTTATGTCAGGTTTGGGAGGTGGTTTTGGTTGGAAAGTGAGCAGGGTGGAAGGGGTGGTAGAAGGAAAGGCCCGCCCAAGGCGAGCGAGACTGGAGGGGGAGGGTTAGGGTACTGGCCGGGGATCACCGCTCTATCAATAGCGAGTTGATCAGCTGTTTGGAACTGGTACTGGTACCCAGGAGGTTAGCTCCAGAGGAGCGTTTGCTCAGGTTGCGAAGTAAACCCCCGGGATTCGAGCCAGATGCGGTTTCAGCCGAGGAAATCCGGGAGGCAATTGAAAGGGAGAGGCCGTGATTGTTGCTGACACCAATGTCATTACCTACCTGGCATTGCCTTCACCTTATACGCCCCAAGCTGAACAGTTTTTGCTAAAGGAGCCGGAATGGACGGCACCAGCCCTTTGGCGCAGCGGGTTCCGCAATGTCTTGGCGCTCTATATGCGCAAGTCCCTGGTCAGTTTCGAGGAGGCGCTCGCAGTGCAGGCAGAGATGGAGGACTTGCTGAGTGGGAGGGAATATGACGTCACATCTCTGGGTGTGCTGTCTCTTGTAAGCAAAAGCAGTTGCTCGGCCTACGATTGCGAGTTTGTGGCGTTAGCAATGAGCCTGAAGGCTCCCATGGTGGCTATGGACAAGAAAGTGGCCGGTGCTTTCCCTGAAACGGTCGTGTTGTTGACTGATTATGTGGGCGATTCCGGCTGCTGAATTCTAGGAGGGACAGCCCAGCCGGGAGGGATCGGGGCGGGTGTTACCGCAAACAAGCCCGCCCGACTCTGTAGTCTCCCGGGGCCTCGCTCACCAGCCACCGAAGCCTCCGGGCCAGTTCGCGACCGAGGTTTTCGGTGGCGGCCAGCGTCTTTTCGTCCGCGTTGACTATGGCGGCGACACTGCCGAAGCGTTCCAGCAGAGCCCTGGCCCGGGTGGGGCCTATGCCCGGCAGGGATTGCAGCAGTTGCTGTTGTGCTGCGCGTTTGTCCGGGCGCCGGGTCCTCAGTGTCTGTTCGGGATAGGTCAGTGCCGGCAGCGGGGCCTGGAGTTTGCCGGGGCGGTGTTGGCGCGCCGCGTAGAGCATGATTTGGGCGCTCTCCGCCGGCCCGAGGCTGCGCAGCAGCGGGATATCCCACAGCAGGGCGATTTTGACCAGGGCGCCCTGGATGACCCGGCGTTCCCAATCGCGGATGCCGGGTGGGCGAACCCGCCCCTCGATAATGAATGCGGCACGCCTGCCGGGAGACCGGGCGCGCCAGTGGTAGAGTTGGCGGGCCTGCCGGAACAGGCGGCCATCGGCCAGTGAGAGCAAAAGGTCCGGGAGGGTTTTGCGCTCGAACAGCAGCTGTCCTTCGATCAGGTAGTCCCCGAGGGGCAGTCGGGTGCAGCGGACGTCGAGGCCTCGACTGCGCAGCTCCGCCAGCAGAGGCGGCGCCTTTTCGCGGTGATCGACTGTGATCAGCATGGGCTGTGTTTTTGATTGAGGCAGCTTCCGGGTGGGAGGCCAGTCCCGCTATCGTCAGCGGGGCTGGCTCCCACATCGCCAGCAGGGCCTGCCCCCGAACTCGATCCGGGGGTAGGTTCCCACGGTGTGGTCAGAGCTGGATCTTGTCGCGGTTCTTGTCCAGGGTGGCCTGGCCTATTCCCTTGATTTCGAGCAGCTGTTCCAGCGAGGTGAAGGGACCCTGGGCCTCGCGGAATTGTACGATCAGCTCCGCCCGGCTTTCGCCGATACCTTGCAGTTTTTCCGCCAGTTCCTCCGCCGAGGCGGTGTTGATGTTGACCGCAACCACTGCTGGCGCCTCGTCGGCGAGGGTGACGGCGGGGGCACTGAGCAGGCACAGGGCGGTGAAGAGTGCGGCGGTGTAGAGTCGGATAAGCTTCATTTGGCTTCCTCCTTGATGGGTCGTTTTTTGTTCTCCGGAACTGTCCTATTTCTCCGGACCTGCAAACTGTACCAGCTTGTCGTGAAGTTGGGAGAGGAATCTGATTACACGCTATTACATCTCTGTCGTCGGAATGCAACACGTCGCGCGTCCAGGCCAAGGGCAGGGCCTTGGACAAGAAACTGGCCGGTGCCTGAAACTGTCGTTTTGCTGACTGACTGGGTGAGGCGCCTTGAGTGTTAAAGACGCCCGCCCGAGCCGTACGCAGATGTCAAAGAGTCCAATCTTCGAGCCTGAGGTCTGGTACCTGATGGAAAGCCCGGTCGTTGGTTACGAGAATGGCGCTGGTGGCCAGCGCGTGGGCGGCGATCAGCAGATCAAGCGGGGTGAGGGTCTTGCCTTGGCTTTCCAGTTCGGCACATGTGGCGCCGTAGTAATCCGCGCTGCCGCTGTCCCAGGGGAGGGTGTCTACCCGTTTCAGGAACTCCCGGACTGCCCGGTGAAGGCGTTTGGCTTGGGGGCGCCTGGCTAGGCCAAACAGGAGTTCAGCTTCGGTGATGGATGAAATGCTCAGGGAGTTTATTGGTACTGACTGGATCTTGTTGCTGATGCCGGGCTCTCCCCTCAGTAGGTGACTGACGGCATTGGTGTCGAGCATGTAGAGTTTCATCGATTATTCTTTCCAGTCCTTGAAGGGGTCCCGATCGTGAGGTCCCTGGTTCCGTTCCTCGTCGCCCAGGAAGTCATCGGGCACGGAGAGGCCTTTGAGTGCCTCGAAAAAACCCTCCCAGTCCGTTGGCTTGGCCGACAGGATGACGTCTCCGGTTTCGGGGTCCCGATGGATATAGACCTCCTTCCCTTTGAAACGATAGGAAGCGGGGAGGCGCACGGCCTGGCTTCGGCCGTTGGTGAAAAGTTTGGCGGTCTGGCTCACGGGGGTGTCCTTCCATAATCAGGATCTTAGGGAAGTTTATGGTTGGGTGAGGTCTATATCAAGGTATATTCCCGGTTGAGGTTCCCTGAAAGACGTAGGAAGTGGGTGGGGTGCTACGCTGAAAATGCCCGCCCGAACGGGCGGGGCGGAGGGGTTACAGCTCTATGCGCTCGCGGTTCTTGTCCAGGGTGGCCTGGCCTATTCCCTTGATTTCGAGCAGCTGTTCCAGCGAGGTGAAGGGACCCTGGACCTCGCGGAATTACACGATCAGCTCCGCCCGGCTTTCGCCGATGCCTTGCAGTTTTTCCGCCAGTTCCTCCGCCGAGGCGGTGTTGATGTTGACCGCAACTTCTGCTGGTGCCTCGTCGGCGAGGGTGACGGCGGGGGCACTGAGCAGGTACAGGGCGGTGAAGAGTGCGGCGGTGTAGAGTCGGATGAGCTTCATTTGGCTTCCTCCTTGATGGGTCGTTTTTTGTTCTCCGGAACTGTCCTATTTCTCCGGACCTGCAAGCTGTACCACCCTGTCGTGAAGTTGGGAGGGGAATCTGATTGCACGCTATTACATCTCTGTCGTCGAAATGCTCATTTCATGCCCTGGCGATCAGTCGGTCTGTGGGACCTGCGCGAAGCTCAGTCCCATACGCAGTTGGGGACTTGGTTGGTGAGACTTTTGTCTTTGGTCAGCAATGTTGCGTTCGTGAGTGAGACCTCGGCGGCAATCAGGCGGTCGAACACGTCGCGTGTCCAGGCCAGGGGCAGCGCTTTGGTCACTAGTTCACCGGCGCTCGATTTAGGGGTGGGGGTGATCCCAAAGGTGCTTGCCAACTCCGATGCAATGTCGGTGGCGGTGGCCGTGATACGTTCTATTTCATACAGGTATTGCAGCTCGAGGTACACGAAAGCGGGCAGGTTGAGCTGGGCTTTTCCATCCTCGATGATTGCCAGGGCGCGCCCGCCAATCTTGTCCCTCTTCCGCTGATAGAGCCAGACGGCGGTGTGGGTATCGATCAGGGCGTACTCACAGGTCATCGAATTTGTCCGGTTGCCAAGTGGCTTTGCCGCGCAACTGGTCGTCCGCTACGGTAGTGATCAGGCGTTCGCCCTTGGCCCAGTAGCTGGCCAGGCGCTCGGCGCGGCTGGCCACCGGGGTGATCTGGGCCACTACCTTGCCGTGGCGTTCAATGAGAATACTCTCGCCCGCTTCCACCTCGTCGAGGATTTGGTATAGGGCTTTGCGCAGATGGGTCGCGTGTACTTTGTGGTCGTGCATAGCGGATGGCCTCATTTGCGTCGATTATAGGGCGTACGTCAAAATAGGCAAGTGGCGTACGTTGTCGGTCCAGCCGATTCTGCTCTTGAGGGTCGACGAGTGGATAGCGGATTCGGAGCTGCTTTGGGGGCAGCTTTCTCACAGAAGCACACCGCAGCCCACACAGTGGCGCTATTCGCAGATGATGGAGGCGTCGCAAGGGGGCTGAGATGGCCCCGCCCCGCAGGGCGGGGCGAAAGGTGGGTCAGAACTTGAAGGTCACCCGGCCGTAGAAGAAGCGCCCCACGGTGTCGTAGTTCAGCGGCAGGGTGTTCATGTCGTCGTAGTTGGTGACGTACGGCGGTTGCTGGTTCCACATGTTGCGGATGCCCGCGGACAGGGTCACGCTCTCCCAGCGGAAGTAGTTGAAGTTGACGTCCTGGTACCAGGTGTTGTCCACATGGGTGGCCAGGTCGGTGTCGCCCGGGTCTATGTCGTCGACTTCGCCGACCACGCGCACGGTGGTCTGGGCGCTCCAGCAGTCGTGCTCGTAGCCGGCGGTGATATAGAACTTCCAGTGGGGGAAGGCGGCGATACGGGTGGTGATGGGGTCGGCGCCGAAGTGACCGGCGAGGTCGATGGTGGGCTCAAACTCGCTCGCCTGGTATTTCCACTCGTGCAGGTAGGTGGCGATGGCGTCGATGGAGAATACGCCGGGGCCGAGATCCATGCTGTAGTTCAACCCCAGGTCCACGCCGTCGGTCTCGAAGGTCGAGATGTTCTGGGAGGTCAGCAGTTGTCCGGCGATGGTGTTGTTGATCGCCCGTCGCGGACTGGTGGGGGAGGGGGTGAGGTCCACGGCTCCGGCACCGGTAATCAGGGCACAGGAGGGGGAGCTGAAGTTGGCGCTTTCATAGCAGTTGCTGACCAGGGTATTGGTGGTGAAAGAGCCGATGGCGTCGTCGATGGTGATGTTGAAATAATCCAGGGTGAAGCTCAGGTCTTCGACAAAGGTGGGCGTCCAGACGATGCCCAGGGTCCAGTTGTCGGATTCTTCCGCCTTCAGGTCCGGGTTGCCGCCCAGCAGCCCGGTGGCCTGGGGCGAAGACAGGTCAAAGTTTGCCGGCAGCCCATCCGCGGCACAGTTTGCGCGGACGTTGGCATTGCTGTTGGCGCCCCAGTTGACGCAGGGGTCGGTATAGGTCTCGGCCGATTGTGTCGGGGGCAGGAACAGGTCGTCGATACCGGGAGCGCGGAAGCCCTCGGAGTAGGTGCCGCGGAAGCGCAGCTGTTCGATGGGCGCATAGTCCACCACCAGGCCCCAGACGGTATCGTCGCCGATGGTGTCGTAGTCGGAATAGCGGAAGGAGAGTTCCACCGACAACAGGTCGGCGCCGGGCCGGCCTTCCAGCAGCGGGGCGACCAGTTCCCCGTAGCCTTCATCCACGCTGTAGCTGCCGCCCCAGTCTTCGCCGCTGACGAAGTAGATCTGCCCCAGGGAGGCGGCACCGTCCGCGGTTACCGCTGCTTTCTCCGAGCGGTGCTCGTAACCCAGGGCCCACCGCCAGGGGTCGCTGGCCAGCGCAAAATCACAGAAATCCCCCACCACGTTGGCCTGGAAGCTGAGCAGCCTTTCCTTCTCCACCGGGGAGTTGGTCACCAGGGCGTAGTCCTGCATTTCGGGCGTCAGGGAGTCTCTTACGAAGGGGTTCCAGGGCCCCGGGCATTCCGGGTCGTCGGCGCAGGGGACCGCTCCCGGGGAATTCAGCAGGGTCTCGAAGCGCGGCTGGTTGGCGCGGCCGGTATCAATTTGCGCGTCCACCCAGCGGGCATAGTTGTAGGAGATGTCCCAGGTCCACTCGTTGGCGAACTCGCCCTTGAATCCGAACACGCCGCGCCAGGTATTCAGGTCCTGGGTAAAACCGCGGCCGCCGGTTTCGCTCAGGCGCCGGGCGATGAACACGTTTTCGCCCACGGGGTTGAAAGGATTGTCGGCGGTGACCTCCGGCTGGAAGAAGGTGCCTTCAGGGGCCAGCAGTTGATCGGACTGGCGGTTGGCGAACAGTATCTCCGAGAAGGCTTCCACGGTGGTGACGTTCTTCCAGGTCCAGAGGTCGTGTTCGCCGTAACCGTAGAAAGTGGCCACTTCCTGCGGGGTGATCAGGTAGCTGACCTCGGCGTAGTTGAAACCGTCGATCGCCGTGTTGAAATCCCGCACCAGGCCGGTTGTGGGATCGACGATGGCGCCGTCGATATTTTCATTGAAAAACTGCGCGGGGTAGGAGGTGCCGCTGCCGCCGCAGAGCACGTTGCCGCCGGTTTCGAACAGGGGGCAATCGGAAAACTTGCGATCGCCCTGGAAGATTTCCTGGCGACGGCTGTACTCCCAGTTGAGCATTACGTGTCCGGATTCGGAAGCGGCGCCGAAGGTCATCGCCGCCAGGTATTCCTCGCCATCTGTCTCATCGGTAATGCCGTAGTTGGCGGTGATCTCGGCACCCTCGAACCCCGTCTTGGTGATGATGTTGATAACGCCGGCAATGGCGTCGGAACCGTAAATGGAGGAGGCGCCGCTTTTCAGGATTTCCATCCGCTCGACAATGGTGGTGGGGATGATGTTCAAATCCACGGTGCCGGTAGTGGTACCGGCGGAGATCAGCCGGCGTCCGTTCATCAGTATCAGGGTGCGCGAAGAGCCCAGGCCGCGCAGTGAGGCGGTGGCGAGGCCGGGATTGCCGTTGTTGACCGAGGAACCCAGTTGGCCACCGGTCATCGAGGGGATTTCCTGGATGAAATCCTCGAGTGTGGTCTGGCCGGAATTTTCCAATTGGGCGGCGTCGAACACGCTGATAGGGGTGGCGCTGGTGGCATCGGTTGCGCGTTGAATACGTGTACCAGTGACGACGACTTCTTCCACTTCCTGAGCAAACGACAAAGTGGCAAAGCTGGTGGATACGGCCGTGGCTGCGACTGCGCCCCTGATTGCCCGGGATAGACGGGATCTGTCCATGGTATACCTCTCCTGATACCGGTCCTAAACGCCGAATATGGCAGCGCCCTCCATGACAACTGCAAATTACTATCAACAGAGGCTTGCTAAAACACTAGAACATTTTTTCTACACAGGAAGGATTCGTCGAATACTCGCGCGTCTTTGGCGGCTGACACCGAGCTTTCCGGTGTTAATGGGAATTTTTCTGACAGGTGGCGGGAAGAGAAAATCTGTGCGGCTTCGCGGGGGTTGTTGAGAGCCGCCCACAAAAAAAGCATGCACCGGCGCTACAATTTCCCCCGAGTCCCGATTAGAGATTGTAGGCCAGCGTCGTGTACCAGTAACGGCCCGCGAGGTCGTAAGTGCGGCCGTCAAAATTATCGTTGAACGCGGTGGCGGCGAAGGGCGGTTCCCGGTCGAGCAGGTTGTCCACGCCGATGGCAAAACGCAGGCCGAGGGGCAGCGCGTAGGCGAGCTGCAGGTCGTGGCTGGACCAGCGGTCGATTTCGCGGGTAACGCGGACTTCATTGAGGGTAAAGGATTCCTCCAACTCACTGACAAAGTGGATGGTATAGCCGCCCTCCCAGTGCCCCTTATGCCAGTAGATGCCGGTATTGGCTTTCCAGTGCGGCAGGGAGCCGGCGCCGCCGCTGGCGGCGTCGACGAAGGTGCCGGCCAGGTCTTCGGTGACCGCGCCGGGCGCCGCTTGGTTCAGGTAGTGCTCTATATGGCTGGCGTTGAGGGACCAGCGCAGCTGGCCCAACGGTGCGGAGTTGTGTTCGTAGCGCAGCGCCAGGTCGAAGCCGCGCACTTCCCGGGCGCCGATATTGAGGCGTGTGGCGAAGATCTTGGTGATGTCGCCGCGCCCGTCGCGAAGCACGCGATCAGTAAACAGGGCGGAGTAGGCATTCTGGTCGATCAGGTACTGTGGGCTGGTGTCGATCACGTCGTTTTGGCGGATCTCGAACAGGTCCAGCGCGGCGCTGAAGCCGTTGAGCCGTTGCGGCGTCCACACCAGGCCCAGGGAGCGGTTGTCGGAGGTTTCCGGCCGAAGGTCCGGATTGCCGCCAAATTCCGTCAGGTACTGGATACGCGCGTCGTCGGCCTGGCCGCGGCAGCCGGGCAGGCTGTCGGCGTCGCTGCCGGTGCAGGGGTCGAACAGGTACTCCTGGCTCTGGTAGCCGCTCTGGTTCATGTCGATCAGGGTCGGCGCCTTGAAGCCGGTGGCATAGCTGGCGCGCAGCAGCAGCGACGGCGTCGGGCGCCAGCGCAGCGCCATCTTCGGATTGGCGGTACTGCCGAAATCGCTGTAATCGGAGTATCGCAGGGCGCCGTCGAGCCAGAACTTGTCCGCGGCCAGGGGGATGGAAATCTCCGCGAAGGCCTCGCTGATCATGCGTTGGCCCTCCGCCGAGCCGGCGGCGTGTCCGCCGATGAAGGACAGTCCCATGGCGTCATTGGAGCGGAAATCTATCGCCTCGCGGCGGGCTTCCACGCCGACGGCGGCGAGTATGTCGCCGGCGCCGTTGCTGCCGAGGGTGCCGTTGGCGATGTAGGTCAGCGACGTCATGCGCGTGGCGCCGTCCACCAGGCTCTCGGCGCGGATATAGTCGAGCTGGGCGCTGTCGATGCTGCCGCTCGGCCCCAGCAGGTCGACCGCCATACAGCCGGCTTGGGCGCTGCAGGCATCCGGGCCCTTCAGGCCCGATGACAGTGCCAGCGGGTCGACCAGGTTGTTCAGGCGCTCCGACGCGTCTGTATAGTGCAGCGCGGCGGTCAGTTCCCACTGCCAGCTGTCCCACGAGCCCTTCAGGCCCGCGTTGAGGCGCCAGGTTTCGGTGCGGTTTTTCTGTATGCGCGGGCCCAGTTCCAGCACCCGTTTGCGTACGTCGGTGATGTCCTGGTCGAAGGGGTTGTAGGGGTTGTTGGAGGCAATGGTCAGGTCGCCGTTGTCGAAGCGGGTGAACACCGGGGTCGGCGCCATGGTGGTTCTGGCCGAGGTGCGGATGCCCATCGCCTCGACGAACAGCAATGTGTCCTCGTCCAGGTCCAGGTTGCCCTCCAGGTAGGCGGACTGCCGCTCCGATGGCACCAGCGCAGAGGTGTAGTCGCTGTAGTCGTAGCGGTCCTCCTGTGTCCAGTTGCGGTAGCCGCCGTCCTCGCTGTTGGTCAGGACCAGATCGTCGCTGAGGGCGATAAACCCCGACGGCGATGCCGAGGAGCGGTTATCTGTGCCGCCGCGGGGGCGGTTGTCGGCGGTGGCGGACAACTCGCGGTCGCGGCTCATCAACGCGCCCTGGCGGTAGTGGGCGAAGCTCAGCATCAGGTGGCCGTGCTCGCCGTTCGCGCCCCAGGTAATGTGGTGGGACTCCGTCTGCTGGTCGCCCCGCTGGGCCTGTCCGTAATAGCTGTTGACGGACAGGCCTTCGAAGTCGCGGCGCAGGATGATATTGACGACGCCGGCGATGGCGTCGGAGCCGTACACCGCCGAGGCGCCGTCTTTCAGGATTTCGATGCGGTCCACTGCGGACAGGGGAATGGTGTTCAGGTCCGCCGCCTCGCCGCCGAATCCGTTGTTGACGATGCGCCGGCCGTTGATCAGCACCAGGGTGTTGCTGGCGGGCAGGCCGCGCAGGGTCACGGTGGCGGTGCCGTCGCCGCCGTTGCTGACCGAGGTGCTGGTGGAGTTGCCGGACACCGCGGGCAGGAATTTCAGCAACTCGGCAATGGTCTGGGCGCCGGTGATCTCCAGCTCCGGCTGGGCCAGCACGTCGATGGGCGCGTAGCTGTCGAGCTGCAGGTGGCGCAGGTGGCTGCCGGTCAGTGTGCGCCCGGTGACGGTGATTTCCTCCGTGTGTGCCGGCGCCGGCCCGGTATCCTCTTCCGGCGCGACTTTGCGGGGCAGCACCGCCACCGCGCCGGGGCCGACGCGCTCATAGGTAAAGGGAGAGTCCTGCAGCAGCTCCCGCAGCGCCGGCTCGAACGCGCCGTCCCCGCTGGCGAGAACCTGTTCGGGCAGGGCGTAGTTGGTGGCGGCGGAGGTTTGCACCAGCACCGAGATTTTGCACTGGCGGCCCAGGGAGATCAGGGCGCGGGAGAGGCTGCCCGCCGGCAGGCGCACGCCGGATTCCGGGCAGGAGGCGACGGCCCCCTCGGAGAGCATCGCAAGGGTTGCCAGCGACAGAGTGGCCCAGTGCCGTGAATTCAATGGAATGCCCGTCTCGCAAATGTCGCCCTCGCGTCGCGCGGGGCTATTTGCTTTTTGCTTTGTTGTTCTGTGGTAAATACGTCGGGGGCGGGGAAATACAGGGGTTGTTCAATAAACGACCGCCCAGGCGAGTTTATAACTCAGCTGCGCCTGGGAGACAAGAGAGTCAGGTTAGGATCGCTGTAATCCTGTTGCAGATTCAGTGCAGTGGCTATGGCCTTGAGGGTGCTGTCCGGATCGGACAACTCGAAGGTGCCGGACAGCAGGCGCTCGCGCACACTGGGATCAGCTTCCGCGGGAACCTTGAGGTAGCGGTTCAGTTCCTCCAGCGCCTCGGCCAGGGGGGTCTGTTCGAACACCAGCACGCCACGGGTCCAGTCCAGCGCCTCTTCAGCGGATGTGCGGCCGACTTCACCGAGGCCGCCGCTGGATACGCTGATCTTCTGGTTCCTGGTCAGTTTGACCGTCTCGGGCCGCAGGCCGGGGGCGCTCGCGGTCTCACTCACCGCGACCACGCCGCCGGTCACGGACACGCGGGTGCTGCCGGGGTTGCGCTCCACATTGAATTCGGTACCCAACACGCGGATATTGGCTTGGCCCGCCTCCACGGTAAAGGGGCGCGCCGTCTGGCGGGCCACATCGAAGTAGGCTTCGCCGCGCAGCAGCCGGGTGCGGCGCGCTTCGCGGCTGAAGGCCACGCGCAGTTCAGAGTTGGTATTGAGCTGCACCTGGGAGCCATCGGCCAGGGTCACGGTGCGGGTTTCGCCCACTTGGGTAATAAAAGTCTGCTCGCGGAATTTACCGCTTGCCAGCCACTGGTTGCCGACCCAGAGCGCAACCGCCAGGCAGGCTGCCACCATGCCGCCGCCCATCAACCACTGGGCGAAATTCCAGCCGGCGACCGCGACGCCATCGCCGGTGGCGCGGCTGCCGCGCCGGGTGCTCGCCCTGGCGGTGGGGCCGCTTTCCGGAAGCAGCTGATCGACCGGCATATGGGCCAGGGCGCCCAGGTCGCCCCACAGCTCGGTCATCTCGTCAAAGGCGCGGCGGTTTGCGCCGGACCGGTTCAGCCACCGGGCAAATTTGCGGTGGTCGGCGGCGCTGACGGCATCAGAACGCAAGCGCGCGATCCAGGCGCATGCCTGGTCCAGCTGCTCGTCGTTTGGTACCTCTTGTACGCCCGCTGTATTCACCGCTCTATACCCTGCTCAACCCATTTGTTTGCCGCCCGGAGAGGTCCACGAATCGCCCTCTTTTGGTGCATTTTATTTAAAATAACCGGTTTGGCGCGATTTTTTTTGTGCGCTATGCCGCCGGCGCAACAAGTTTTACTAACTGTGCGCCATTTTAGTGTTTTATTTTCTTCTTCGCCCGATTTCTGTGTTCGAATGACCGGACTCTGAGATAAGACGACTAAACGGCCAACCCCCTCAAGTAAATTTGTGTGTGGGGCGGTATCGGTCTGCACAAAGCCTGTGCGTTTGCTCGCAGCTCTGCAAACCGTTTGCGACGGGAGGGGTAAAAATCGCGCCAGGACAATCGGATGGTGTTCGGTTTGGTTTGAATGCGCATTGCCGGATCCGTTTCCCGGTGGTCAGGCGCCGGGGTCGACCCGTCGGCGGCACACCTTGAGCGCCTGGAGTATGTACTTCTCCACACTGCTCACCGAGGTGTTCATTTCCTGGGCTATCTCGCTGTAAGAGAGACCGCGGGTGCGGTGCAGCAGGAATGCCTGGCGACACTTGAGCGGCAGGCTGTCCATGGCCTGGTAAATGGATTGCAGCTGCTGGCGGGCCGCCAGCACCCGCTCCGGGGACTGGTGGTCGGCGTGGTCATCGCTGAGGGTGGTTTCCCCCTCCGCGGGCATCTGCTGGTTGATGTACTCCATATGCAGCTTGCCGCGGCGCAACTGGTCGACGGCCAGGTTGTTGGCGATCTGGTAGAGGTAGGCGCGCGGGTTGTCCAGCGCTTTCTCGTCGCTGAGCTTCTGCAGGCGCAGGTAGGCGTGCTGGGCTATGTCTTCGGCATCCTCGGTGCTCCTGACAATGCGTGCCACAAAGCGCACCAATGCCTGGCCGTGTTCGGCAAACAGCTTTTCCAGAAGCGTTTTCCGAGTGTTGTTCATCAGTTAGAGACTTCCCCCGTACAGCGCCCGACATGGTTATAGTATTTGCGAGCTGGCGCACAGTTATAACACAGCCGCGCCGCGCCCGACGAGTGGTTGCTGGCCGGTGGCGGTCAGGGGGCCGCTGTGTCTCGGCGGCTATGCCGGTATAATGGCGCACCATTCAATACAGACCATGGCGCCTGCGGGCGTTGGAGAGCGGATGAGTTATCAAGTACTGGCGCGCAAGTGGCGGCCGCGGCTGTTCCGGGAGATGGTCGGGCAGGAGCACGTGCTCCAGGCGCTGATCAACGCCCTGGACAACGGCCGCCTGCACCACGCCTACCTGTTTGCCGGTACCCGCGGGGTGGGCAAGACCACCATAGCGCGTATCCTGGCCAAGTGCCTGAACTGCGAGAGCGGTGTCAGCTCCGAGCCCTGCGGCCAGTGCACCGCCTGCTGCGAGATCGCCGAGGGGCGTTTCGTCGACCTGATCGAGGTGGACGCCGCCTCGCGCACCAAGGTGGAGGACACCCGCGAGCTGCTCGAGAACGTCCAGTACGCCCCGACGAGGGGCCGCTACAAGGTCTACCTGATCGACGAAGTGCACATGCTCTCCAACAGCTCCTTCAACGCACTCTTGAAGACGCTGGAAGAGCCGCCGCCCCACGTCAAATTCCTGCTCGCCACCACCGATCCGCAGAAGCTGCCGGTCACCGTGCTGTCCCGCTGCCTGCAATTCAATTTGAAGAATATGAGCCCGGAGCGGGTGGTGGAACACCTGCGCTTCGTGCTGGAACAGGAGATGGTGCCATTCGAGGAGGGCGCCCTGTGGCACCTGGGTCGCGCCGCCGACGGCAGTATGCGCGACGCCATGAGCCTCACCGACCAGGCCATCGCCTTCGGCGGCGGCGTGATTAGCGAGGCGGAGGTGCGCGCCATGCTCGGCAGCATCGACTCCGGCCTGGTGTGGAAACTGCTGCAGGCGCTGGCGGACGAGAGCGCTACTTCGCTGTTCGCGGCGGTGGGGGAACTGGCGCAGCAGGCGCCGGACTACAGCGCCGCCCTGGCGGAACTGGCCAACAACCTGCACCGCATTGCCGTGGCCCAGGTGCTGCCGCAATCCGTGGACAACACCCTCGGCGACGCCGAGCGATTGCGCGAGCAGGCCGCGCGCCTGGCGCCGGAAAACGTGCAGCTCTACTACCAGATGGCCTTGCTCGCCCGCCGCGACCTGCCCCTGGCGCCGGACCCGCGCAGCGGCTTCGAGATGGCGCTGCTGCGCATGCTGGCGTTTCGGCCCCAGGGGGTGGCGGATGTGCCGCGGGCGAAACTGGAGGTTTCTGAGGTCGGGACCCGGAACTCGGGACAGGAGGTCGGGACTCGGGAAGAGACTCCCGCGATAAAAAAGCCGATACCTGAACCCGAGCCGGCTGCGGATGCCGGCGCTGCCCCCGTAGAACCGGCTCCCGAGGCACTGGGCATGGCACGGCAGCCCGCCGAAGAAGCGCCGCAGCCTGCTCCGATGCTGGAGAGCGAACCGGCCGTTCAGCCCCCAGAACCCGAGATGGTTACAGTGGAGGTTGCCGCGGCGCCGTCCTCCCCGAGCCCCGATCCAAAAACCGCGCAACTCGAACAACTGCGCCAACAGGTAGCTCAAGTGGAGTCGCGCCCGGCGGCCCCCCCGGGTCCCGAGTCCCGAGTCCCGAATCCCGGCAGTGGAGTCCCGAGTCCCGACAAAAGCGTCCCGGGCCCCGCAAAGGCCCATCTCGACGCTCTGACCCCCGGCAGTTGGCCCGCGCTCTACAGCCAGTTGGGCATCAGCGGCATACTCCACTCCATCGCCTTCCACCTGGAGCTGGTCGGGCGGCGGGACAATATACTGTCCTTTACCCTGGACGAGTCCTACAGCAGCCTGTACGACGAGGTGCACCAGCGCCGCCTGGGAGACCTGCTCGGCGATTTTTTCCAGCAGCCGGTTGCGGTGCAGATCCAGGTGGGGCAGGTGCAGGGCACCACCCCGGCGCGCCTTGCCGCGGCCACCCGCGAGGCCCGCCTGGCCGCCGCGCGGGACGCCCTGGCGGCGGACACGCTGGTGCAGGAGCTGCAGCGGGAACTGGGCGCCGAACTGCTGCCGGACTCGGTGGAATCTCTGGTGGAAGCCGAATAAATCTATGTTAGGGTGCGCCGGACGCACCGATCAGCGAATGAGGTTCACGATGAAAGGTTTGGGCGATCTGATGCAGCAGGCCCAGAAGATGCAGGCCGAGATGCAGGAAAAAATGCAGCGGATGCAGCGGGAACTGGAAGAGCTGCGACTCTGCGGCGAATCCGGTGCCGGCATGGTGAAGGTCACCATGAACGGCCGCCACGATGTCACCTCGGTGGAAATCGATCCGGAACTGCTCGGCGAAGACAAAGAGATGCTCGAGGACCTGCTGGCCGCCGCGGTGAACGACGCCGTGCGCCGCGTCGAGGAAAAGACCCGGGAGCTGCAAAAACAGCAGATGGGCAACCTGGCCTCCGGTATCAACCTGCCGGAAGGCTTCAAGTTTCCGTTTTAAATAGCGATCCTCCCGTCGCGGTGATAAGTATCCGAATCTATGTTTAGTCCCCTGATCGAAGACCTGATCCGCGCCCTGCGCTGCCTGCCCGGCGTGGGGCCCAAGTCGGCCCAGCGCATGGCCATGTACCTGCTGGAGAAGGACCGCGACGCCGCGGGCCTGCTGGCCCGCACCCTGGAACAGGCGGTGGAGAAGGTCGGCCGCTGTGGCCAGTGCCGCACCCTGACCGAACAGGAAGTCTGTGCCCTGTGCAGCAACAGCCGCCGCGACCAGGAGGCCCTGTGTGTGGTGGAGACGCCGGCGGATGTACTGGCGATAGAGCAGGCCGGCAACTACCACGGGCGCTACTTCGTGCTGCACGGGCACCTGTCGCCGATCGATGGTGTGGGCCCGGGCAACCTGGGCATAGACCTGTTGGAACAGAGACTCGCCACGGAGGCCTTGCGGGAACTGATCATCGCCACCAACCCCACCGTCGAGGGCGAGGCCACCGCGCAGTTTATTGCCGAGCGCGCCAGGGTCCACGGTGTAGCCGTGAGCCGCATCGCCCACGGCGTGCCCATTGGCGGTGAACTGGAATATATCGACGGCGGCACCCTGGCTCACGCCTTCAACAGCCGCACCGCCTTCTTTCCCGGTAGCTGAGCCGGCTATTTCAAGGCGCTGAGGGCTTCAATGTTAAAAGTAGACACCACACCCACCTGGATCGATAGCGACGAACAGCTCGCGGAACTCTGCCAGCGCTGGTGCCAGCAGAAGGCGGTAGCGCTGGACACCGAGTTCATGCGCAGCCGCACCTTCTACCCGCAGCCGGCGCTGGTACAGGTGGGGGATGGGGAGCGCTGCTACCTGATCGACAATCTGGCCATCGACAATCTCGAGCCGCTTCGCGACCTGCTGCTGGACACCCGCGTGACCAAGATCATGCACAGTTGCAGCGAGGACCTGGAAACCCTGGACCGGTTGCTGGGTGTCACTCCCGAGCCGATTTTCGACACCCAGATCGCCGCCGCCCTGACCGGCATGGGCGCTGGCCTCGGCTATGCGGCTGCGGTCAAGACGCTGCTCAATATTGAACTGCCGAAGAGCGAAACCCGCTCCGACTGGCTGCAGCGCCCGCTCAGCGAGGCACAGAAAAACTACGCGGCCCTGGATGTGGCCTGGCTGCCGCTGATGTACGGCGTGCTGGCCAAGCGGCTGCGCGAGCGGGGGCGCCTGGAGTGGCTGCGGGAAGACTGCGCCGTACTGGTATCCGCGGCGCGCAATCCGCAACCCCCGGAGCTCTACTACCAGAAAGTGAAGGGCGCCTGGCGGCTGCGTGGAAAACAATTGGCGGCGCTGCAGGATCTCTGCGCTTGGCGCGAGCGCGAGGCGCGCCTGCGGGATCTGCCCCGCAACCACCTGCTGAAAGAAAATGTGTGCATGAACCTGGCCCAGCAGCTGCCGCGTCATAGGGCCACCCTGGCGCAGCCGGGGTTGGAGGGGCGCGCCCTGCGCGAGCACGGCGAGGCGCTGCTGCAGATTATCGCCCGCGCCGCCGAGCGCGAGGACATGCCGCCGCGGCTGCCGCAACCCCTCAGTCGCCGCGAGGGCGAGTGGCTGAAGCTGCTTCGCCAGTGTGTCAGCAATGTCGCCGAGCGGGAGGACCTGCCCGCGGAAATACTGGTGCGCAAAAAAGAGCTGGAGACGCTGGTGCAGTCGCCCCGACCCGAGCTGGAGGGGCGCCTGCGGGGCTGGCGCGAGGATGTGATTGGCAAACCGCTGCTCAATGCACTGAATGCGCTGCGCGAAGAGGAAACTCCATAGAGGTAACGACGTGAAAACCCTGTGCGATATCTACCGCAGCCCGCGCAAAGAAGAAATGTACCTCTATGTCGACAAGCGCGAGGGCACCCGGCGGGTACCGGAAAACCTGCTGCAACTGTTCGGCAGGCCGCAGCATGTGACCACCCTGCTGGTGACGCCGGAGAAAAAACTGGCCCGGGCCGATGTGAACAAAGTGCTGAGCGAAATTCGCGAGCGCGGCTACTATCTGCAGATGCCGCCGCTGGCCGAGTCGGAGATGGGCGCCATCGCCGCAAAGAACAGCAAGCTGCAGCGTTGAGGCTGGAAGCCATGGTGGAGAGGCCCTTCTGGCAGCGCAAGACCCTCGAACAGATGAGCGAGGCGGAGTGGGAGTCTGTCTGCGACGGCTGTGGCCGCTGCTGCCTGCACCGGCTGGAGGACGAGGACAGCGGCGAGGTCTACAACACCAACGTGGCCTGCCGCCTGCTGGACACCCACTCCTGTCGCTGCGGCGACTACGCCAACCGCAAGCGCCGTGTGCCGGACTGCATCCAGCTGCGCGCGCAGGACGTCGAGGGGTTCGACTGGCTGCCCGCCACCTGCGGCTACCGCACCCTGGCACAGGGGCGGGCGCTGGCGGACTGGCATCCGCTGGTATCCGGCCGCGCTGAATCCGTGCACGAGGCCGGTATCTCGGTGCGCGGCTGTGTGATCAGTGAAGAACTGGTGCATCCGGACGATTTTGAAGAGCATATCGTCCAATGGGTGGGTGACCACTGATCGGGAATCGACAAAGTTAAAGAAAGAAAAACCATGACCGAAGAGTATCGAATTGCCTGGATGATCTACGCCGCCGGCACCCTGGTGTTGTTGCTGTCGGGCTGGTGGTTTATGCGCAACTGGGGCTGGGCCTGGCTGCGCCGTACGCTGTTGGTCACCCTCGCCGCGGCGCTGCTGATCCCGGCGCGGAGTTCCGTACCGGAGGCGGTGGCCGTGCCGGTACTGCCGCTGTTTGTGTACCAGACATTGTTCGAGGAAGAGGGCGCTGCCCCGGAAGTGACTGCCAACCTGGTGTTTGCCACCTGCGGCGCCCTAGGCCTGATGGCAATCTGGGGCCTGGTGGCCCTGTACCTCGGTCACCGCCGCGAGAAGCGCCGTCGCTTTGAGGAAGATCCCTACTTCAACGAGCACTGAGCCACCCGCTTGCGGGTGACTGCGCGCTGTATCCCATTCCCTGATCAAAGGCGCCGTATCCCCTCTCCCCAGCCCCGGCCCAGGGTGACAGCTGCTATATCTATAGGGCTGGCCCCGCCATTGGCGCGGAGTCGATCCAATTAGAACTCAAGTTCCGGAGTTGGAGGCCTCGCAGGTGGCACAAGCCGGGGCGGGGTGCGCCCTTCTGGGACTGTCTGCGAGAGGGACCTCGCGGACAAGCCTACAGGGATGTATTCACGGCGTGTCCCAGAAGGGCGCACCCCGCCCCGGCTCCCGGAACTGAACCCCGAAACTTGAGTTAGAAAAGTGCCGGCTGGAGCTGTGAGGAACACGGATGCTCGACCATCTGCTTATTTTGACTGCAGTGATGCTGGTTTCGGGCATACTCGGCGGCCTGGTGAACTACTACCAGATGCTGTTCACCGAGGAGGACCCGGCCGGCCTGGCGCGCTGCCTGATCATGGGGTTGTGCGGCGCGCTGATGGTGCCAATTTTCCTCAAGTTCACCCAGAGCGACCTGCTGATCGAGATCCAGGGCGATCCCTCGCGCCTGCTGATCTTCACCGGTTACTGCCTGCTCGCCGCCATCGCCTCGCGCATGTTCGTCTTCAACGCCGCGCGCCGCCAGCTGCGCGACGCCAGCATCGCCCGTGCGCGGGTCGAGAACCTGGAGCAGGAGCTGCGCGCCATGCAACTGGAGATCATGCCGCTGCTGGAGCACGAGATAGAGGGCGACCCGGAGCAGGGGCCGACCCTGGATTTCAACCAGATCCGCAAGCTGGACGAGAACGCCCTGCACGTGCTCAACCTGCTGAACAACGGTGACTGCGTATTCCGCTCCCTGGCCGGTATGGTGCAGGAGGGGGGGATGGAAACCAACTCCGCCGCCCGCGCCCTCAACAGCCTGCTGGTATTGGAAATGGTGGGCAAGATCCACAGCCACCTGGGCATCCGCTGGTATATCACCGACAAGGGCCGCCAGGTGGTACAACGCCGCAGCGCGAGGGCGTCCGATGGCCGTGTCGTCAGTGGTTAGTGGTCAGTGATTCCGGCTGCTCACCATTCGCCACCGATCACGGATCCCCCAAACTGATCGATTCCGCCTTTGGCCCTTCTCCGGGAACGCGGAGCTCCAGCTCCGCATACTGGCCGCAGGTCCGCCAGGCAATTCACTACTGGTCACTCGATCTGGCTGATTCCGCCTTTGGCTCCCCCCGCTTAATCACTTAGTATTTGCCATTTCCCCAGCGCAAATATGAGAGCGACGATGAAATTTACCGGCACCGACAGCTATGTCGCCACCGAGGACCTGCAGATGGCGGTGAACGCGGCGGTCACCCTGCAGCGGCCGCTGCTGATCAAGGGTGAGCCGGGCACCGGCAAGACACTGCTGGCCGAGGAGGTGGCGCAGAGCCTGGGATTGCCGTTGATCCAGTGGCATATCAAATCCACCACCAAGGCCCAGCAGGGGCTGTACGAATACGATGCGGTGTCTCGCCTGCGGGATTCCCAACTGGGGGTGGACAAGGTCCACGATATCCGCAACTACATCAAGCGCGGCAAGCTGTGGGAGGCCTTCGCGGCCGAGGAGCGCGCGGTGCTGCTGATCGACGAGATCGACAAGGCGGATATCGAGTTCCCCAACGACCTGTTGGTGGAGCTGGACCGTATGGAGTTCTTCGTCTATGAGACCGGCGAGACGATCAAGGCCAAACATCGCCCGGTAGTCATCATCACCTCGAACAACGAGAAGGAGCTGCCGGGCGCCTTCCTGCGCCGCTGCTTTTTCCACTATATCAGTTTCCCGGACCGGGACACCATGCACAGGATTGTCGATGTGCACTACCCGGGCATCAAGGGGCAGCTGGTGGCCGAGGCGATGGATATTTTCTTCCAGTTGCGCGAGGTGCCGGGCCTGAAGAAAAAGCCCTCCACCTCCGAGCTGATCGATTGGCTGAAACTGCTGCTGGCCGACGATATTCCCGAGGAAGTGCTGAAGAACCGCGACAGCTGTAGCGCGATACCGCCGCTCTACGGCGCCCTGCTGAAAAACGAGCAGGACGTACATATGCTCGAGCGCCTGGCCTTTATGGCGCGCCGGGAGAACCGCTGATCCCCCTGGGCGCGCCGAGCTCCAGCTCGGCATGCGGGCCCTGGGCCCGCCAATCGCGGATGGCTGCCCCGTCGCTCCTACAGGCGACGAGCATTTAACTTGCTGCACCGAAAATTACCATGCTGATTGGCTTTTTCCTTAATTTACGCCGCTACAAACTGCCGGTCTCCATCACCGAACTGCTGGCCCTGCTCGAGGCCCTGCAGCAGCGCCTGGTATTCGCCAACCTGGAGGAATTCTATTTCCTCGCCCGCACCTGCCTGGTCAAGGACGAAAAGCACTTCGACAAATTCGACCGCGCCTTCGACGCCTACTTCAAGGACCTGGAAACCCTCGACGATATCCTCGAGCAGAGGATCCCCGAGGACTGGCTGCGGGCGGAATTCATCAAGCAGCTCTCCGAAGAGGAAAAGGCGAAGATCGAGAGTCTCGGCGGCCTGGAAAAACTGCTGGAGGAATTCCACAAGCGCCTCGAGGAGCAGAAGAAACGCCACAGCGGCGGCAACCGCTGGATCGGCACTGGCGGTACCAGTCCCTTCGGCAACAGCGGCTACCACCCCGAGGGCATCCGCGTCGGCGGCAGCAGCAAGAACCGCTCGGCGGCCAAGGTGTGGCAGAAGCGCCAGTTCAAAAATCTGGACGACAGCATCACCCTGGGCACGCGCAATATCCAGGTGGCCCTGCGCAAACTGCGCAAATTCGCCCGCACCGGCGCGGCGGAGGAACTGGACCTGGACGACACCATTGCCTCCACCGCGCGCAACGCCGGCCTGCTGGATATCAAGATGGTGCCGGAGCGGCACAATGCGGTGAAAGTGCTGATCTTTTTCGACGTGGGCGGTTCCATGGACCCCTATGTGCGCGTGTGCGAGGAACTCTTTTCGGCCTGCCGCACCGAGTTCAAGCACCTGGAGTACTTTTACTTCCACAACTTCGTCTACGAGCACGTGTGGAAGGAGAACCAGCGCCGCTACAGCGAGAACACGCCGCTACTGGAGGTACTCCGAACCTATGGCAAGGACTACAAGGTGATCTTCGTCGGCGACGCCTCCATGGCGCCTTACGAAATCACCAGCCCCTACGGCAGCGTCGAGCATATGAACGAGGAGCCGGGCTCGGCCTGGATGGGGCGGGTGACCGACACCTACAGCAAGCTGGTATGGCTCAATCCCATCGGCGAGGACTACTGGAAGTATACGCCCAGCATCGGCCTGACCCAGCGTCTCGTCGGAGGGCAGATGTACCCGATGACGCTGGAGGGGCTGGATAGGGCCATCGCCTATCTGGTGAAAGGAAGGTGATTTGTTAATGCGGAATTCGGAATGATGAATGCGGAATACGCGATCCGGCATTACTGTGTAGGAGCGGCCCATGGCCGCGAACAGACTTCGGGATTGCCTCTAATCAGAATTCTGTCACGATTTTTCCGCATTCCGCATTCCGCATTCCGCATTCCGCATTCCGCATTCCGCATTCCTGAGGCGCGTCCCTGCGCCTCACCCGCTACGCGGGCAGCCTTCGGCTGTGCAAATCTGCTCCCGGCAGATTTGTCCGCATTATTCACTAAAGTGCCGCCGCGGCGCCCCCTCGTGATCGGCGGTAATGCCGATCTCCTCCCGGGTGGAATCGCCCAGCTTCACGTGCGCCGCTTCCACACCGTGCATCCAGTCCACCAGCTTGTTGCGCAGGAAGAACAGCACAACGCCGGCGCCGATTGCGGCGATGGCCACGCCGCCGAAGGTGGCCAGCGGGCCGGCTTCGCCCACCAGCTTACCGATTTCCGCCGCGCCCTTGTTGGCGATGCCGATAAACGCAAACCAGAGCCCCATCATCAGCGACAGGTAGCGCAGCGGCGACAGCTTGGTGACCATCGACAGACCGATGGGCGACAGGCACAGCTCACCGATGGTGTGGAAGATATAGGCGAACACCAGCCACCAGAGACTGGCCTTGATGGTCTCGGTTTCGCCGATCTGCAGCGCGGCGCCGCACATGGCCACGAAGCCCAGGCCGAGAAACACCAGCCCCATGCTGAACTTGGCGGGCGAACTGGGTTCGCGGTCGCCGAGGCCGATCCAGATACTGGCGATAATCGGTGCGAGGATGATGATAAACAGCGGGTTGACCATCTGCAGCCAACTGGCGGGGATCTCGAAGCCGCCGACCATCAGGTCGGTCTTGTACTTGGCAAACAGGTTCATGGAGCCTGCGGCCTGCTCGAAGCCTGCCCAGAAGATCACCGTGAACACGCCGAGAATCAGGATTACCTTGATGCGGTCGCGCTCCTCCCGGGTCAGCGGTTTGTGCTTGTCCCCGACGGTATTCTTCAGTCCCAGCTTGGCCGAGGGCTGGTTGCCGATCTCACCCAGGTAGCGTCTCGCCCGGGTCATCTGCAGCACCAGGCCCAGTAGCATGCCCAGGCCGGCGACGAAGAACGCCAACTGGTAATTCACCTTCTCGCCGATCCAACCGATCACCAGGTAACCGAGGATCGAGCCCAGGTTGATGCCCATATAGAAAATGGTAAAGGCGGTATCGCGGCGGCGGTCGCCCTCCTCGTAGAGGTCGCCCACCATGGTGGAGATATTCGGTTTGAAAAAGCCGTTGCCGACGATCATCAGTGCCAGGCCCAGCCACAGCATGGTGATCTCGCTACCGTCCGGCAGCCACTGGTGGGGAAAGCCGAGGGAGAATTGCCCCAGCATCATCAGCGCGCCGCCGAACAGGATGCAGCGGCGCTGGCCCCACACGTTGTCCGCCATCCAGCCGCCGATAATCGGCGTCAGGTACACCAGCATCGCGTACCAGCCCAGGTAGGAGAGGGCTTTCGACTGCAGCTCGGTATCCGATAGTTGCTCCCAGCCGAACACCGCCGCGGTGCCCGCGGAGGTGAGGTAGAAAACGAAGATACCCCGCATACCGTAGTAGCTGAGGCGCTCCCACATCTCGGTGCCGAAGAGCAGGAACAACCCTTTGGGGTGGCCGAGCATCTCCCCGGCACTGGCTGGCGGCCTGGGTTTCGGGTCTTGCATCGATACAGCTCGCAAGTAATGGTTCGGGACTCGGGACCCGCGAATTCGCGCTCGAATTCGCGCTGTAGGAGCGGCCCATGGCCGCGATCGGACTTGCCGCCATTACCGGGCATCGATCATGGCCTGGGGCACGGCAATCGACCTCAGTATAGTTCAGCGCCAGATCGTCAAAATCTGCGCCAAGTCGACAAGGCGGTTATAATCGACCGTTTGCAGTTATTCCCCGAACCATGAGTCAAGCCGAAGTCGATAAAGCCCTCAGTGCCTTGGAACCGCGGATCGCCCAGTGTATGGAGCGGGACCGCTATCGCCTGCGCAAAACGCTGAACAACGCGCGTCGGCGCCTGATGGAGGGCAAACCGGCGGACCGCATGCTCGGTCAACTGGCGGAACAGGTCGATGCCTCGACGGCGCTGGTGGAGGCGCGCCGGCAGAAACTACCGCAGGTGGATTGGCCGGAGGGGCTGCCGGTAGTGGCGCGGCGCGACGAGATCGCCGCGCTGATCGGCAAGCACCAGGTGGTGGTCGTCGCCGGCGAAACCGGCTCCGGTAAGACCACCCAACTGCCGAAGATCTGCCTGGAACTGGGGCGCGGCATCACCGGCCAGATAGGCCACACCCAGCCGCGCCGCATCGCCGCGCGCACCGTGGCCAACCGCATCGCCGAGGAGCTGCAGCAGCCGCTGGGCGAGTCCGTCGGCTACCAGGTGCGCTTCACCGATCACAGCACCGAACACACCCATATCAAGCTGATGACCGACGGCATACTGCTGGCGGAAATCCAGCGCGATCCGCTGCTGCACAAATACGACACGCTGATCATCGACGAGGCCCACGAGCGCAGCCTCAATATCGACTTCCTGCTCGGTTACCTGAAAACCATCCTGCCGAAGCGCCCGGACCTGAAACTGATCATCACCTCCGCCACCATCGACCTGGAAAAATTCTCCCGGCACTTCGACGATGCGCCGATCATCGAAGTGTCTGGACGGACCTACCCGGTGGATATCCACTACCGCCCGCCGTTCGACAGCGACCAGGACCTGAACGAGCAGATAGTTACCGCGGTGGAGGAGCTACTGCGGGAGGAAAAAACCAGCGGCCGACGCGGCGGGGATATCCTGGTATTTATGAGCGGCGAGCGCGAGATCCGCGAGTGCCACAAGGCCTTAAGGGACGCCCAGCTTCCGCAGCTGGAAATACTGCCGCTGTATGCGCGCCTGAGTCTCGCAGAGCAGGCCAGGGTGTTCCACGGCCGCTCTTCATCCGGTTCAAGGGGCCGCAGGATAGTGCTGGCCACCAACGTGGCCGAGACCTCGATCACCGTGCCCGGTATCCGCTACGTGATAGATCCGGGCACGGCGCGTATCAGCCGCTACAGCTACCGCAGCAAGATCCAGCGACTGCCGGTGGAGGCCATCTCCCAGGCCAGCGCCAACCAGCGCGCCGGCCGTTGCGGCCGCGTCAGCGCCGGCGTCTGTGTGCGCCTTTACGACGAAAAGGATTTCGAGCAGCGCCCCGAGTTCACCGACGCGGAGATACTGCGCACCAATCTGGCCGCGGTGATACTGCAGATGCTGCAGCTCCGCATCGGCGATATCCGCGATTTCCCCTTTGTCGATCCGCCGGACGAGCGCTTGATCAACGACGGCTACAAGCTGCTGCAGGAACTGCAGGCGGTGGATGGCAACGGCAATGTAACCCCGTTGGGCCGCGCCCTGTCGCGCCTGCCCCTGGACCCGCGCCTGGGGCGCATGCTGATGGCCGCTGCCCCACAAGCAGGTGGGGGGGGCAGCCTGCGCGAAATGCTGATCATCGTCAGCGCCCTGGCGGTGCAGGACCCGCGCGAGCGCCCGGCGGAAAAGCGCCAGGCCGCGGATGAGAAGCACAAGCAGTGGCAGCACGAGCAGTCGGACTTCCTCAGTTTCGTGCAATTGTGGGACGCCTTCGAGGCCCAGCGCCAGGAACTCAGCCAGAACCAGCTGCGCAAATGGTGCCAGAAAAATTTCCTCTCCTGGCTGCGCATGCGCGAGTGGCGGGACATACACCACCAGCTGCGCGTCGCCTGCCGCGAACTGAAACTGCAAGAAAACCGCGAAGCTGCGGATTATGGGCAGGTGCACCAGGCCATAGTGCCGGGTCTGCTCGGCAATATCGGCGTGCGCGACGAAAACAAGGAGTTTGTCGGCTGCCGCAACCGCCGTTTCCATATCTTCCCCGGCTCCGGCCAGTTCAAGAAGCCGCCGCGCTGGGTGGTGGCGGGACAGCTGCTGGAGACCAGCCGCCTGTTCGCCCACACAGTGGCGAAAATCGAACCGGACTGGGTGCTGGCCGCCGCCGAACACCTGGTCAAGCGCAACTATTCCGAACCCCACTACGACGCCCGCGGCGGCCGGGTGATGGCGTTCGAAAAGATCTCCCTCTACGGCCTGGTGCTGGTGGAGAAGCGCCGCATCCACTACGGCAAGCTGGACCCCAAGACCTCGCGCGAGGTGTTTATTCGCCAGGCATTGGTCGAGCAGCGCTATCGGGGCAAGGGGAAATTCTTCAAGCACTACACTGATCTGCTGGCCGAACTCGAAGACCTGGAAGCCAAGTCCCGCCGCCGCGATATCCTGGTCGACGACCAGGTGATCTTCCAGTTCTTTGACGAGCGGGTACCCGAGGATGTCGTCAACCTGGCGGGCTTCGAGCACTGGCGCAAACAGGCGGAGGAAAAGGACCCGCAGTTGCTGTTTATCCCCCGCGGACTGCTGATGCAGCAGAGCGCCGAGCATGTCGGCGAGGCCCAGTTCCCGGATGCGCTGCGGGCCGGTGGCATCGAGTTCCCACTCGGTTACCACTTCGAGCCGGGCGCCGTCGACGACGGCGTCAGCATCCGGGTGCCGGTGGGCGCCCTGCACCAGGTGCCGGCGGCGCGGCTTTCCTGGCTGGTGCCGGGGCTGCTGCGGGACAAGTGCATAGCGCTGGTCAAGGCGCTGCCGAAGCAGTGGCGCAAGTACTTCGTGCCGGTGCCGGCGGCGGTGGACAGGGCCCTGCCGCGGCTGCAGCCGGACAATGTGCCCCTGTGGCAGTGCCTGGCCAGGGAACTCAAGCGGCAGACCGCCCAGGAACTGCCGGATTCCGCCTGGGAATCGGCGGAGCAGTCCCTGGAGGACTTCTACCGCATCAATATCCAGGTGCTGGACGAGGAGGGTAGGCTGCTTGACCAGGGCCGCGACCTGGCCGAGCTGCAGGCCCGCTACAAGGACAGGGTGCAGAAAGAGTTGGCCAGCGCCGGCGACGACTTCGAGCGCGACGGTATCACCGGCTGGGATTTCGGCGACCTGCCCGAGACCCACACGCTGCAGCAGGGCGCCCTCAAGGTGCGCGCCTACCCGGCCCTGGTGGAGGAAAAAGAGAGTGCCTCCCTGAAGCTGCTCGATAACCCCGCTGAGGCCCGGCGTCTCTCCCGCGCGGGCATCTGCCGTTTGGCCCTGCTGCACCTGCCGGAACCGGTCAAATACCTGCGCAAGGAGCTGCTGCGCGGCAAGGAGCTGGGGCTGTCCGCCGCCGACCTGGGCCGGCGCGAAGAGGTGGCCGACGATATTCTGATGGCCGCCGCGCGGGAGTGCTTCTGGCCCGGCGAGGAGTGGCCGCGCACCGAGGTGGATTTCCTCGCCGCGCTGGAAAAAAGCGGCGAACTGGTGTCTGTGGCCCAGGAGATCGCCGACCTGCTGGTGAAGGCGCTGGCGCAGCTGGTGCCGTTGCGCAAGCAGATCAAACAACAGAAGAACCTGGCCGTCGCCATGGCAGTCGGGGACATTCAGCAGCAGCTGGCCGGGCTCTTCTACCGCGGCTTCCTGTTCGACACCCCGCTGGAGTGGCTGCGCCAGTACGGCCGCTACTTGAAAGGCATCGTCCTGCGACTGGAGAAGGCCGCCCTGGACCCGAACCGCGACCGCCGCCTGCAGGCGGAATTCCACCAGGCGGCCGAGCCCTATTGGGCACTAGCGGAGCGCCATTCCGCGCGATCCCTGGCGGCGGAGCCGCAACTTGCGCAGTATCGCTGGATGCTGGAGGAATTTCGCGTCTCGCTATTCGCCCAGTCCCTGAAAACCCTGATGCCGGTGTCCGGCAAGCGCCTCAACAAGCTCTGGGCGGAAATCGAGCAAAGCGTACCCTTGGGATAACTACTCACCCCCTTGCCAGTAAGTGAGTCCTGGGCGGCCCTGCTACCGGTGGAAGTTTGCGGGACACGGGCTAGGCGCCCCCCCGCTGAATACATCCCTGTAGGCTCGTAATCGACATCCATGTCTCATACGGTCCCGTAAACTTCCACCGGTATCAGCGCCTTCGCATTAGGCCCTGGCATTCTTTTCCGAATCCAGAAGGGGGTGAGTTACCCCTTGGGCTAAATCGGGTGGCAGTGAAATAAGACCCTCGCCTGTGGGGGCCAGCCCCGGATCAAGCCGGGGGCGGGCCCCCCACTTTTCGTATCAAAAATTGCACTGGCGCTGTAACAATCCCACTGCGGTTGCGACCAAGCTTATTGAGAGGGGGATCACAAAACCGGAAAGGCGGGGAAACTTAGCCGATCCTCCCCCTGTCTCTCTCACAGCGTGACTGTTTTTCCCGCGGGGGCATTATACTGCCCCGGACGACTGTCACGTCGTTGCGTGTATCGTTGACTACTCAGGGTATCTATCAGGAGAACCATTATGTCCAAGAAGAACTTTTCCCCCATCGCCGCGGCCGTAGGCGCGGCCTTCCTGGCCTCGGCGGCGATGAATGTTTCCGCCGCCATCGATTCCGACAGCAGTGCCAATCCCTTTGCCGCCAAGGAGCTGTCCTCCGGCTACAATCTCGCCATGCAGGAAGAGGGTGAGAAGAAAAAAGAGGGCAAGTGCGGCGAGGGTAAATGCGGCGAAGGCAAGAAGAAGGAAGGCAAGTGCGGCGAGGGCAAATGCGGCGAAGGCAAGAAGAAGGAAGGCAGCTGCGGCGAAGGTAAGAAGAAAGAGGGTAGCTGCGGCGGCTGAATGGTTGTGGGAGCCAGCCCCGGATCCAGCACGTCGGCTGGCTCCCACAAGTCGATAGCTGTTCAAATGGTATGAAAACAACGAGATCCTATCCGGTGACCGGGGCCGGCCTCGGCCTGCGCCGCTCGATGATGGGCGAAAACCTGCCCGGCGAGGCGGTGGATTTTCTCGAGGTGGCACCGGAAAACTGGATCGGTATTGGCGGCCGCCTGGGGCGCTGGTTTCGCCAGCACACCGAGCGCTTCCCCTTTGTCATTCACGGCCTGTCCCTGTCGATCGGGGCACCGGCGCCCCTGGACCTGGAGCTGGTCAAATCCGTCAAGCGGTTTATGGGCGAGCACGGGATCCGCTGTTACAGCGAGCATCTCAGCTATTGCTCCGATCACGGTCACCTGTACGACCTGCTGCCGATTCCGTTTACGTCCGACGCGGTCAGCTATGTGGCCGGGCGCATCCGCACCGTGCAGGATGTCCTGGAGCGGCGCATCGCCATGGAGAATGTGTCCTACTACGCCGCGCCCACCGTCGAAGGCGAGGGGGAGATGAGCGAGCTGGAATTCCTCTGCGCGGTGCTGGAAGAGGCGGACTGCGACCTGCTGCTGGACGTCAACAATATCTACGTCAACGCCGTCAACCACCGCTACGACCCCCTCGAATTCCTGCGCGGCCTGCCCGGCGAACGCATCCGCTACGCCCATGTGGCCGGCCACTTCGACGAGGCGGAGGACCTGAAGGTGGACACCCACGGCTCGCCGGTGATCGACCCGGTATGGCGGCTGCTGGAGCAGGCCTACGCCATTCACGGCCCGGTGCCGACGCTGCTGGAGCGGGACTTCAACATCCCGCCGCTGCCGGAGTTGCTGCGGGAGGTCGAGCGGATCAGGGCCATCCAGGCCCGCCGCCCTGTGGAGGCGCGGTATGCCGGCCGCGGATAAGCCGATGGGTTTCCAGCGCCTGCAGCGGGATTTTGCCGCGCATTTGCGTGCGCCGGACGACTGCGCGCCGCCGCCGCGCATCGAGGACCGGCGCCTGGGGATCTACCGCGACCTGATCTACAACAACATCGAATCCTTTATTTCCGGTGGCTTCCCGGTGCTGCGCAGCCTCTTTAGCGATAGCGGCCGGGACACAGGCGATAGCGGCCGGGGCAGCGGCGATGAGCGCTGGCACGCGATGGTGCGCGACTTCGTGCGGCGCCACGCGTCCCAAAGCCCCTATTTCGTACAGATCAGCGAGGAGTTCCTGCACTACCTGCAGCACGAGCGGGCCCCCGACGCGGACGACCCGCCCTTCCTGCTGGAGCTGGCCCACTACGAGTGGGTGGAGCTGGCCCTGGACGTCAGCGAGGCGGAGTTTCCCGCGGGGCTGTCAATGGACGGCGATGTACTGGAACTGGTGCCGGTGGTATCGCCGCTGGCCTGGAGCCTGAGCTACCGCTACCCGGTGCACCGCATAGGGCCATCGTTTCAGCCCCAGGAGCCGCCGCAAAGCCCCACCTTCCTGCTGGTCTACCGGGACAGGGACGACGAAGTGGGCTTTATGGAGATCAACGCGGTCACCGCGCGGCTGCTGCAACTGGCGGAGGGCGGGCAGCTCAGCGGGCGCCAACTGCTGGAATCCCTGGCTGCGGAGATGCGCACGGATGCCGGCGCGCTGCTGGAATTCGGCCGCGAGCTGCTGCGGAAGCTGCTGGACGCGGGGGTGCTGGCCGGGCTGACAGCTTGCCGGAAACTCTCGAATCCTTGATCAATACGGGCTGCTATGCTACCGAGGGTGGTTTACACATTGTGGGGGCGTTAGAATCGCTGCCATTGCAAACCGATAGAGAGAGGAGCAGGGTTGTGCTGGGACGCAGACTAATTTTGCCCTGGTTGATTGCCGCGGCGCTGGCCGCCGGCCCGGTGCTGGCGCAGGACCCCTTTGCGGAAGTGGAGGAAGGCGCCGCCGCGCCGCAGGCAACGGATGGGCAGGAAGACACCGCCGCCGAGGGTGGCGCAGCGCCGGCGGATGGCGATGATCCATTCGCCGAAAGCGGGGGGGCAGACGCCGACGGGACCTCCGCGCTGGAAGACGAGTACGGCTTCGACCCGGCGGATGAGTTCGCCAGCGAGGAGGAGCCGGCCGACCGCGACCCCTGGGAGGGTTTCAACCGCGCCGTCTTCCGCTTCAACGATACCGCCGACCGCTGGGTGCTGAAACCGGCCGCCACCAGCTACCGGCAGGTCACCCCGATCTTTATGCAGAGCGGGATCAGCAACTTCTTCGGCAACCTGGGCGAAGTCACCAACACCTTCAACGGCGTGCTGCAGGGCAAATGGGGCCAGGCGGGCAACGACGCCGGGCGCTTCCTGGTGAACAGCACCGTGGGGATCGCCGGCCTCTTCGACGTGGCGCAGTATATGGGGCTGGAACGCGGCGATGGCGAGGACTTCGGCCAGACCCTGGCGGTCTGGGGCGTGCCCTCGGGCCCCTACGTGGTACTTCCCCTTTTGGGCCCCTCCACCGTGCGCGACGCCCCGGCCGAAGTGGTGGACTGGTACACAGACCCGCTGGCCTATGTCGAGCACAATCCTACCCGCTACAGCCTCACGGCCCTCGACATGGTGCAGATCCGCGCGAGCCTGCTGCAGGCCGAGAGCCTGTTGCAGGGAGACCGCTATCTGCTGCTGCGCGACGCCTACCTGCAGCGGCGCGAATACCTGATCAAAAACGGCGAGCAGGAGGATGATTTCGGCAGCGATGAGGTCGATGACGAATACGATTTCTGAGGTGTCCGCGGCCCTGCTCCTCGGCCGCGGAGCCGCCCTATGCCCGGCCGCAGAAGACTGCTACTGATCGAAGCCGACGAGCCGTCGCGCGATTTCGTGCGGGGCGCCCTGTCGCGCCTCGGTTTTGGGGTGGTGGAAGCCCATAGCGGTGTCGAGGGGATAGGGCTGTTCACGCGGGAACGCTTCCCGCTGGTGATTACGGATCTGCACCTCCCGGATATGGGTGGCCTGGAAGTGCTGCGCAAGATCAAGCAACTGTCGCCGGACACCCCGGTGGTGGTGCTCGCCTCGGACAGCGAGGTCGCGGACGTGGTGCAGGCGCTGCGCCTCGGCGCCAGCGACTACCTGCTGAAACCCCTCCGGGACGCCGCGGTCATCGACCAGGCCGTCTGCCGCATCACCAACGCCGAGACCCTGGCGCTGCAGAACCGCGACTACCGCGAGGAACTGGAGCGGCGCAACCGCGAGCTGCGCGAGCATGTCGAACTGCTGCAGCGGGACCAGCAGGCCGGGCGCCTGTTGCAGCAGCACCTGTTGCCGCGCACCCCCTACCGGTATCCCGGCGGCATCGATGCCACCTACCGCCTGATTCCCTCCCTCTACCTCAGCGGCGATTTCGTCGACTACGGCCTCTTCGGCGAGCGCTTCGTCGCCTTCTACCTAGTGGACGTTTCCGGCCACGGGGTCTCCTCGGCGCTGGTCACGGCGCTGATCAAGCACACGATCACGCACCGGCTGGGCGACAACAGGCTGTGGTTCTCCCAACTGGACAGCCTGGAACAAGACTTGCTGGATGTCCTCACACTGGTCAACCAGGAGCTCCTGTCGACCCGCCTGGGCAAGCACGCCAGTATGTGCGTGGGCGTGGTCGATAGCCGCGCGCGACAGCTGCGCTACGCGGTCGCCGGCCAGGTGCCCATGCCGGCCCTGGTCACCGACGGCGGCGCCGAGTGGCTGCCCGGCAAGGGGCGCCCGCTGGGGCTCTTCGAGAAGGGCGACTGGCAGGTCCTCTGTGCCAGCCTGCCGCCCCGGTGGCGGCTGGTGGCTTGCTCGGACGGCGTGTTGGACCTGCTGGAGGGCGACCTGTTGCAGAAGGAGTCCCAGCTGTTGCAGGCGGTCGATCGCAGCCGCGGCGACCTGGACAGCCTCTGCGCCGAACTGGAGGTGGACGCCTCGGGGCCGCTGCCGGACGATGTCACGATACTCACCCTGGGGCAGGGCTAAGCGTTTTCCAGCCCACATCCCGCCATTTTGTGACCGATGGGTTGCCAGTTGCCGGCGCCGCCACCCTTGCCACTGCTGGCGCGCAGGAGTAAGCTCCGCCCACTTTATGCACAAACGTGCATGGCGGCACCACCCGGCCGCCGGCCGTTGTGTTTTCGCAGTGAACTTTCGCCATCCGCCCGTGCGCAATCGGTGCCGCGGAGCGGATGTGCCAGGGGTTGTTATGCAGTCCGGGCAGATTATGGTTGGGGCGCACGACGGCATCTACGTCATCAAGCTGGTGGGTGATGTGCGCCTCAACCTGTGTACCTCTTTCGATAATTTTATCGACAACATGTTTACGCACGATGATTTTGCCGATGTGGTGTTCGACCTGCACAAGGCCGAGGGCGTCGACAGCACCACGCTGGGGCTGATGGCCAAGATCGCCATTCGCGCGCTGGAGCGGGGTTGCCAGAAACCCCTGGCGCTCTCCGCCGACGCGGGCATCCGCCGCCTGCTGGACGCGATGGGTTTTGAGGCCTTGATCGAACTCAGCGATGAGCACCGCGACTTTGCCACCGAGACCAGGCCCCTGCAGTGCAAGAGTCCGGATGAGTGCGCGGCGCGGGAGAAGGTACTGGAAGCCCACCGCGTGCTGATGAGCATGAACGAACGCAATGCGGAGGCCTTCCGCGACCTGGTGCACACCCTGGAGCTGGAGTGCGACCCGATTGGTAAGTTTCCGGCGCGGGTGCACTGACTTTTTTAATGCGGAATGATGACAAATCTGCTCCCGGCAGATTTGTCCTCATTCCGCCTTCCGCATTTCCCTCGCCTCTGCCCGCGCCCGTGTAAACAGTCCGTGGGGCAGGTAGATCAGCTCCGCCACGCGGCGGATCAGGTGTTCCTCGAAGGTCTCTATCACGTCGTCGGAAAAAGCCACCTGCCACATCTGGCGCACCAGCAGGTATTTTTCCCGCTCGCTGAACTGTTCGTTCACAGTCTGGGTGAACTCGAACAGGGAGGTGGCCTGGTCGCGGTGGGCGAGGGCCCCCGCCACCAGCGCCTCCGCGGCAGCGGCATCCAGCCGGTAGTGATCCTGCAGTAGCCGGGTGAGCGTATCCCGTTCGCGCCGGTCCAGCTTCTGGTCGACGGTGGCGACCTCCGCCAGCAGGGCGGCGCTGATCATACGCACGTCTTTTGCGTCCTTCACCTCAAGGTCGACGCCGCTGCCGATCTGCTCGAACAGCTTACGGATTTGTTGCAGCATCGGTTTCCCTGTGCCCCATCACCTGCCCCTGCAGCAGCAGCTCCAGCCGCTCCTGGTCCTGCACGAAATTGCGAATGCCCTCGGCCAGCTTTTCCGTGGCCATGGCGTCGCTGTTCAGCTGGTAGCGGAACTCCGCTTCACCCAAGGTCCGCGCCGGGCGCGGCTGGGATTCCACATGCCCCGGGAGTCCCTTCGCCAGGGAGCCTGTGTCCTCCTCCAGTGCCTGCAGCAGTTGCGGGCTGATGGTCAGTCGGTCGCAGCCGGCCAGGGCCTCTATTTCACCGGTGTTGCGGAAGCTGGCACCCATCACGACCGTGTCGTAGCCGCGGGACTTGAAGTAGTGGTGGATGTTGCGCACCGAGAGTACCCCGGGATCCTCGTCGGCACTGAAATCGTCGCGGCCGCTGTTGGCCTTGTGCCAGTCCAGGATGCGGCCGACAAACGGCGATATCAGTGTGACACCCGCCTCGGCGCAGGCCACCGCCTGGCAGAAGCTGAACAGCAGGGTCAGGTTGCAGTGAATCCCCTCCCGCTCCAGCACCGACGCCGCGGCGATGCCCTCCCAGGTGGAGGCGATCTTGATCAGGACCCGCTCCCGCGGCACCCCGGCCTGCTCGTAGAGGGAGATCAGGCGGCGCGCGTAGTCGATGGTGGCGCGGGTATCGAAGGACAGGCGCGCGTCCACCTCGGTGGAAACCACGCCCGGTACCAACTGCAGTATTTCCGCGCCGATGGATACCGCCAGCTTTATCGCCGCGAGCTTGGCCGTCCCGGAAGCGTCCCGCTGGCCGTGGTGCTGCCCGGCCCAGGCCAGGGAATCGGCGATCAGTTCGCGGTACTGCGGCAGCTGCGCCGCCTTGAACAGCAGCGACGGATTGGTGGTCGCGTCCTGGGGCCGATAGCGGCGGATCGCCTCTATGTCCCCGGTATCCGCGACCACCTGGCTGCGCTGCTTCAATTGTTCCAGTTTGTTCATTCCAGTCTCTCGTTTTCCCCGTATCCAAATCTGTATTCGGCCCCTGCATGTAGGAGCGGCGGGGCGGCCATCCGCCCATGGCCGCGATCGGACCAAATCGCAACCACAATGGCGGGGCCATCCCACCCGGTCTGCCAACCTCGTGAGGAGATTATGAACAGCCTCTGCCTGTTTAGAGTCTTGCGCTAAGCCTGCCGGGCCGGGTGCGGGGCCTCTTTCCGGGACCGTTCACGGCCATGGACGGCCGTGGAGAGCGTACATGGATGTATTTAAGGGGGGCGCCCAGCCCGTGTCCCGGAAAGAGGCACCGTACCCGGCCCTCGCGCCGAGTCCCAATTGTCGAGGACTTTAAACAGGCTCTAAGCCGCCCCGGTCACCAGCGCCAATGCCTGCTCCACCACCTCCGGCCCGGCCCCCTTCCTATGTGCGTGTTCGCTCAGGTGGCGGCGGAAGCGGCGCGCCCCCGGCAGCCCCTGGAAGAGTCCGAGCATATGCCGGGTGATATGGTTCAGGCGCTGGCCGCGGCCCAGCTCCCTCTCAATATAGGGCAGCATCTGCCCGACCACCCGGGCCGCATCCGGGCCGAGCTCGCCGCCGAACAGCTCGCTGTCCACCCGCGCGAGCAGAGCCGGTGTCTGGTAGACGGCGCGCCCCAGCATAACACCGTCCACATGGCGCAAATGTTGCTGGCATTCCTCCAGGGAGTTAATGCCGCCGTTGATCACGATTTCAAGGTCCGGATAGTCCCGCTTCAACTGGAACACCCTATCGTAGTTGAGCGGCGGGATTTCGCGGTTCTCCTTCGGGCTGAGGCCGTTCAGCCAGGCCTTGCGCGCGTGCACGATAAAAGTGGTGACGCCGACCGCCGCCTGGGCCTCGACGAAGCGCGTCAGGCCGGCGTAGTCCTCCATGTCATCGATGCCGATGCGGTGCTTGACCGTCACCGGAATGGATACCGCCCCGCGCATCGCCGCCAGCCCCTCGGCCACCAGCTCCGGTTCCGCCATCAGGCAGGCGCCGAAGCGGCCGGACTGCACCCGGTCGCTGGGGCAGCCGCAATTCAGGTTGACCTCGTCGTAGCCCCACTGCTCGGCGATGTGCGCGCACTCGGCCAACTCGCGCGGATCGCTGCCGCCCAGTTGCAGTGCCAGCGGGTGCTCCGCGGCGTCGAACTGCAGGTGCCGCTCCCTGTCCCCATGCAGTATCGCGCCGGTGGTCACCATCTCCGTATACAGTAGCGCGCGCCGGCTGAACAGCCGCCACATGGTGCGGCAGTGCCTGTCGCTCCAGTCGAGCAGCGGGGCGGTGCAGAAACGGTGGGAGAGGAATTCGGACATAAACTGCGTGGAACTCAAAAGATCGACGCATTATATGTCGAATTCAACAGCCAACCGTAGCCCGGATGGAGCGTAGCGGAATCCGGGGGGTGGGCGTGAAGCCCGCTGTGCTCCCGGATTCCGCTACGCTCCATCCGGGCTACACCTGTCATGAAGTGCCGTAATTTCCGTGCAAGTCAGAGGTTCCGCTCTTTCTCCGACTGGCCGGCATGGGTGAGGCGCGCCGCCGTCCCCCCTCCGCCGGTGGCGTCCGCTTCCAGCGTCGGCCGCAGCTTCTTCACAATCCTGCGCGCCGTGGCGCGGTAGCTGGTGAGTTTGCCGCCGGCCACCGCCAGCACCCGCGGTCTCTTGTCGTTGTCGCAGCAGAGCAGTGTCTCCCGCGGTCGCGCGAAGGGGGTCTTCTCCATCTGCGGCAGTACCCGCAGGCCGGCGAAGCTGTCGCGGATGTTGTGCACCTGCAGGGAGCGGGTTTGTGGGAAATAGCGCTGTACCGTGCGCAGCAGGTAGCTCTCCTCCTCAATGGTCGGCGCCACATCGCGCGGGTCTCCCCGGTAGCTGCGCTCGGTGGTGCCCACCAGGGTCTCGCCCTGCCAGGGCATCACAAACACGGCGCGGCCATCCTCCGCCTCCACGTAGAAGATTTTCTCGCCCAGGGTCAGGGGCAAGCGGATATGGGTGCCGGCCACCAGCTCGAGCGGCGGCAGCGGCGCGGCGGGGGTGCAGAGGGCGTTGGTGTCCTCCACCCAGGGACCGGAGCAGTTGACCAGGGCGCGGGCGCGCAATGTGTTCAACTGGCCGTCGGCCACATAGTCCACGCGCAGGCCGTTGCCGGTCAACTCGGCGCCCACCAGGCTGCCCGGGCAGATCAGCCGGGCGCCACGCATCACCGCGGATTCCACCACGTTGCGCGTCAGCGCTGCGTCGTCGGTCTGGGCGTCGTAGTAGCGGTAGACGGCGACCAGGTCCTCGCGGTCGAGGCCGGAGAGGTTGCCCCACCCGGATCGCGGCACCGAGCGGAAGCGCGAGTGGCTGCCGCGTACCCCGGACAGCAGCGCGTAGAGGGTCAACCCCAGGCGCACCACCCACGCCGGCCTCTTGCTGTGGCGGTAGACGGGAATGTAGAAGGGCACCATGCGCACCAGCCGCGGCTTGTTTGCCAGCAGCCAGTGCCGCTCGCGCAGGCACTCGTAGACCAGCCGCAACTGCCCGCTCTCCAGGTAGCGCAGGCCGCCGTGGATCAGCTTGGAGGAGCGGGACGAGGTGGCCGCGGCGACGCCCAACTGCTCCAGGATCGCCACCCGGTAGCCGGCCACCGCCAGCGCCTCGGCGGCCCCGGCCCCCTGGATGCCCGCCCCCACCACCAGGACATCAAAATCCGTAGACATCGCTGGCTTCCCGGGAGCGCATCAGCAGTGGCAGGTTGCCGGTGAGGATATGGTGGGCGCCGCGGGCGCGCCAGTGCACCGCCGCCTCGGCGGAATTGATCTCGTAGACCACCCACTGCCAGGGACCCGGCGGCAGCTCATCGCACTCCACTCTGCTGTCCCGGATCAGCAGGTAGTCCGGCGCCAGGGTGACCACATCCGCGCACAGGCACTGGGCCACGCTGTCCACCTTCAGGGCCACCCGGTACCAGCCGCGGCTGCGCGCCAGGCGCAGGCTGCGATGGTCCCGGGTCACCAGGGCAAAGGATTCGGTTTCCGCGCGCAGCAGTTCCACCAGCGTCTCAACGGCGCCCTCGACCCCCGTTCTCTGCAGGCACGCGGCCCCGACTTCGATAAACCAGTCCAGGTGGCGGTGGCAACTGGCCCAGTCCACCACCTGGGTAAAGGTGTTGAGCGGCAGCTGGCGCAGTTGCCGGTCGCGCAGCTGGTGGAGAGGGCGCTTGCGGGCGCAGCCGGGCGCTTGCAGCCCGCCGCCGTGAAAGCACCAGGGGGTGCCGTCGGCGCTGAACTGGACTTCGCTCTGGATGGCGCAGGCGCCCAGGCCGTGGGCGGCCTCGAAGGCGGCGATGGTGTTTTCCGGTTGGCGGATTTTGTCGCCTTGGTGCGCAATCAACATTGGGGTCGGATCCGGGTGGACTGGCGTTATTGTTGGGGCCGCTGCACTCCCGGCGGAGGCGTCGCGGCTCCCGGCCTCACGGCTCGTCACCGGCAGCGGATTTGCCGGCTCCTAAGGGAAAAATAGCCTGTGCGGGGGATGTTGCAAGGGTCTCCGGCGGGCCGCGGGCGGCCCTCCCGGACCCGTCAAATCGCCACCGGCTGCGGCTTCGGGGTAGGGCCTGCGGTTTTTCTGAAGCGGTGCCCTCAAGCGCGCCGCCGATCCGCCGATAGAGCCGTTATACGCAACGAATGCAGTGGGAGGGGCATCGTGCTGATATTTCTCGGATTCCTCATCGTGACCTTCTCGGTGTTCGGCGGTTTTTCCCTGTCCGGCGGACACCTGGGGCCGCTGTACCAGCCGATGGAGGTCCTGATCATCGTGGGGGCGGCAGTAGGCGCTTTCATCGCCGGCAACAACGGCAAGGCGATCAAGGCCACCCTGCGCGCGGTGTCCAGGTTCAGGCGCAGCGGCAAGTACGACAGGGACATCTGTATGGACCTGATGGCGCTGCAGTACAAGCTGCTCAGCAAGATGCGCCGGGAGGGGGCCATGGGGATCGAGAAGGACATCGAGAACCCGGCCGAGAGCCCGCTCTTTTCCGAGCACCCGCGCATCGCCCGCGACCCCATGATCATGGGCTTCATCACCGATTACCTGCGGCTGATGGTGAGCGGCAGCATGGACCCGCTGGAGCTGGACGAGTTGATGAGCCACGAGATAGAGGCCTTCGAGCACGAGGCCCGGATACCCGCTGACGCCCTGCTCAAGGTGGGCGACGGCCTGCCCGCGTTCGGCATCGTCGCGGCGGTGCTGGGGGTGGTGAAGGCGCTGGCCTCGGCGGATTCCGGGGTCAGCGAAATCGGCTTGATGGTCGCCCACGCCCTGGTGGGCACCTTTCTGGGCATCCTGCTGGCCTACGGCTTCGTCAATCCCCTGGCCAGCCGTATCGAGCGGCAGGTGCGGGAGTCGGTGAAGATGCTGCAGTGCGTGCGCGTCACGCTGCTGGCCAGCCTCAACGGTTACGCGCCGCAGCTGGCGGTGGAATTCGGGCGCAAGACCCTGGACACCTCGGAGCGCCCGACCTTCGGCGAACTCGAGGAGCATGTCCGCTCGGGCTTGTCCGGTGCGTGACGGGCAGTGAACAAAAACGACCGTCGCATCGTTGTCCGGCGTTCGCGCAAGGGACATGAGGGCCACCACGGCGGCAGTTGGAAGATCGCCCTGGCGGACCTGATGACCGCCCTGATGGCGCTGTTCCTGGTGCTGTGGATGGTTGCCGCCGCCTCGCCGCAGGAACTGCAGGGCCTGGCGGAGTATTTCCGCACCCCACTGGTGGTGGCCCTGGCCAAGGGTGACCGCGACAGCGCCAGCACCAGCGTTATTCCGGGCGGAGGTCCCGATCCGGCCCATGTCGCCGGCGAGAAGGCCCGCGTGGACCTGCGCACCCAGCGGCTGCCCGATGAGGTGCGCCGCAGCCTGGTGGAGCTGCGCCAGCGTATCGAGAGCGTGGTCCAGGCGGACCCGGACCTGCGCGAGCTGCGCGAGCAGATGCGCTTCGAAATGACCCCCGAGGGGCTGCGCATCCAACTGCTGGACACCGAGAGCCGGCCCATGTTCGAGCTCGGCAGCGACCGGGTGGCGCCCTATATGCGGGACCTGCTGCGCACCCTGGCGCCGCTGCTCAACGAATTGCCCAACCGGGTGGCGATCAGCGGCCACACCGACAGCCTGGGCTACGCCGGCGGCGATACCGGCTACAGCAACTGGGAGCTGTCCGCCGACCGCGCCAACGCCTCGCGGCGGGAACTGGTGGCCGGCGGCCTGGACAGCGCCAGGCTGCTGCGCGTGACAGGCATGGGCGACCGGGTGCCAATGCCGGGCAGCCGCCCGGGGGACCCGGTCAACCGGCGCATTGCCCTGCTGGTGCTCAGCGAGCAGGCGGCGGAGCGAATACTGGCCACGGCGTGGTCACCCAAAGCACGTGAGTGAAGATGGACATTACCGAATTCTACGAAACGTTTTTCGAGGAGGCGGGCGAGCTCCTGGCGGAGATGGAATCCCATCTCCTGGAGCTGGACGTGGACGCCCCGGACACGGAACAGCTGAACGCCATCTTCCGCGCGGCGCACTCCATCAAGGGCGGTGCCGGCACCTTCGGTTTCGAGGCCCTGCAGCGCACCACCCACCTGCTGGAAAACCTGCTCGACTACACCCGCCGCGGTGAGCTGGCCCTGCGGCGCGACATCGTCGACACCTTCCTGGAGGCGAAAGACATGCTGGAAGATCAACTGGATGCCTATCGCCAGGGCGCGGAACCGGATCCGGAGGCCCTGGAGCGGATTTGCGAGACCCTGCGGCAGCTGGCGCTGGAGGAAATCGGCGAGGAGGCCGACGTGGATGGCGGCGCGCCTGCGCCCGCTGCCGGTTCCGCGCCGGCCCCGGCCGCGCAGCCGCCGGTCGCCGAGGCCGGTTCCGGGGCGGCCGGCGGCCGCTACCTGGTGGCACTGCTGGGCGTGGCGGAAAAGGACCGCCAGTTGCTGATCGAGGAGCTGGGGCAACTGGGCGAGGTCGAGTGTCAATCCGGTGACGGCGACCGCTACGAGGTGACACTGGTCACCTCCCTGAGCGGCGACGACATCGAGGCGGTGATGTGCTTTGTCGCCGAACCGGAGCAACTGGAAATCCGCCCCCTGGAGCCGGCCGCTGAAAACAGCGATCCCGCGCCGCGGGCCGAAGTGCCGCCGCAGGCGGACGCCCCGGCGGCAACCCCTGCCCCGGCGGCGCCCTCCGCCCCGCGGGCCAAGGCCGCTCGCCCCGCCGCCGGAGGCGAATCCGCCTCCATCCGCGTGCCGGTCACCAAGGTGGACCAGATCATCAACCTGGTGGGCGAACTCATCATCACCCAGTCCATGCTCAACCAGGTGGCGGAGGGTTCCGGCGATCCCAATGGCGGCAACCTGTCCCGGGGCCTCAACCTGCTCGCCCGCACCGCCCGCGACCTGCAGGAGGCGGTGATGTCGGTGCGCATGGTGCCCATGGACTATGTGTTCAGCCGCTTCCCGCGCCTGGTGCGCGACCTGGCCGGCAAGCTCGGCAAAGAGGTGGAACTGGTCACCGAGGGCAAATCCACCGAACTGGACAAGGGCCTCACCGAGCGCATTATCGACCCGCTCACCCACCTGGTGCGCAACAGCCTCGACCACGGCATAGAGACCCCGGAGCGCCGCGAGGCCGCCGGCAAGCCCCGCTGCGGCCGCCTGACCCTGGCCGCCAGCCACCAGGGCGGCAACATCCTCATCGAGGTGAGCGACGACGGCGGCGGCCTCAACCGCGAAAGGATACTCGCCAAGGCGCGCGGCAACGGCCTCGCCGTATCCGACAGCATGGCCGACGACGAGGTCTGGCAACTGATCTTCGCCCCGGGCTTTTCCACCGCCGAGGCCGTCAGCGACGTCTCCGGCCGCGGCGTGGGTATGGACGTGGTCAAGCGCAACATCCAGTCCATGGGCGGCCATGTGGAAATCCTCTCCCGGCCGGGGCAGGGCACCACCACCCGCATCGTACTGCCGCTCACCCTGGCGATCCTCGACGGCATGTCGGTGCGCGTGGGCGGGGAGACCTTCATCCTGCCGGTGAGCGGGGTGATCGAATCCCTGCAGCCCCGCCGGGAGGACCTCTACGCCATGGCCGGCGAAGACCCACTGCTCAAGGTGCGCGACGACTACCTGCCGCTGGTGGCCGTGCACCGGGCCATGGACGTGTCCGACGCCGTCGAGGACCCCACCCGCGCCATCGCGGTGATCGTACAGGGGGGCGGGCGCCGCTACGCCCTGCAGGTGGACGAACTGGTGGGCCAGCAGCAGGTGGTGGTCAAGAACCTGGAAACCAATTATCGCAGGGTGCGCGGCGTGTCCGCCGCCACCATCCTCGGCGACGGCAGCGTGGCCCTGATCCTGGACATCGCCGACCTGCACCGCCTCAGTGAAAGCAAAAAAGAAGATCGTATTTTCGGGTCGCCGCAGCGGTCCCGGCCAGTGGAGGAGTGTGAAGCGTCATGAGTGAGATCACCGCAGTGGAAAGCGCCACCGGGGAAGGTGGCAACCGGGAATTCCTGGTCTTCTCCCTCGGGGAGGAGGAGTACGCCATCGATATTCTCAAGGTGCAGGAAATTCGCGGCTACGAGAATGTCACGCGCATCGCCAATGCCCCGGCCTTTATCAAGGGGGTAACCAACCTGCGCGGCGTGATAGTGCCGATCGTGGACCTGCGCATCAAGTTCCGCCTCGACAGCGCCGATTACGACGAGCACACCGTGGTGATCGTGGTCAACATCGCCGGGCGTGTCATCGGCATCGTGGTCGACCGGGTCTCGGATGTCATGACCCTCGGCGGAGCACAGATCAAGCCGACCCCGGAATTCGGCGTCTGCCTGCCGCCGGATTACCTCGAGGGCCTGGGCAACCTGGAAGAGCGGATGCTGGTGCTGGTGAATATCGAGAAACTGCTGACCAGCGAGGAAATGGCGCTGGTGGAAGAGGCGGGAGAAGAGTAGCCGCCTATGTGTAACAAACAGCCGCTCACCCCCTGGGAGTACCGTCCACACGGCGGTCACTTCCCGCGCCAGCTCGATGGGGTCACCTGCACCGGCCCCGCCCTGGCAATGGTCGGCGCAGCCGGGCCGATCCGCTCGCCAGCGGGTTGTTCGCCTTGAACGCGGACATTTCCGGCGCGGGCGCCCGGGCAGTCTCTCCGATGCCGGAGCGGGACCTGATACTCACCGATGGCGATTTCGCCCGCATCCGCGAACTGATCGGGCAGCGCGCCGGCATAGTGCTCGCCGAACACAAGCGCGACATGGTGTACAGTCGCGTCGGCCGGCGCGTGCGCCAGCGGGGCCTGACCCGCTTCGTCGACTACCTGGCGGAACTGGAGCGCAACGCCAGCGGCCCCGAGTGGGAGGCATTTACCAATGCGCTCACCACCAACCTCACCTCCTTCTTCCGCGAGGCGCACCACTTTCCGTTGCTCGCCGAGCACTTCCGCGGGCGCAGTGGGCCGGCGCGGGTGTGGAGCGCCGCCGCCTCCACCGGGGAGGAGCCCTACTCCATCGCCATGGTGCTGCTGGAGACCCTGGGCGGCGGCGCCGACATCCAGGTGCTGGCCACGGACATAGACACGGCGGCACTGGCGCGGGCGCGCGAGGGGATCTACCCGCTGGAACAGGTGCGCCGGCAACTGGACGAACAGCGTATCAAGCGCTTTTTCCTCAGAGGCGGCGGCCGGCGCGCCGGTTTCGTGCGCGTGCGCCCGGAGGTGGCCGCGCGGGTGCGTTTTGAGCCGTTCAACCTGATCGCGCGCGGCTGGCCGCTGTCCCAGCGTTTCGACGCCATCTTCTGCCGCAACGTGATGATCTATTTCGACAGGGCGACCCAGGCTCGCATCCTGGAGCGTTTCGCCCCCCTGTTGAAACCGGACGGCCTGCTGTTCGTCGGCCACTCGGAGAACTTTTCCCTCGTCAGCGACCGTTTCCGCCTGCGCGGCCAGACGGTCTACACCCTGGCCTGAGCGAACCGTTCCCGCTCCCCCTTTGGGGAAGCGGGTTAGCAAGTGGGAAACAACCTTTTTCTAAAGCGGCGCGGCTCGCTGCCGATGAATAGGGAAAGCGACGGCGCTGTGACCCGCGAAAGGGAGAACCATGGAAAAAATCAAGGTCCTGTGTGTGGACGACTCGGCGCTGATCCGCGGCCTGATGAGCGAAATCATCAACAGCCAGCCGGATATGGAAGTGGTGGCCGTGGCGCCGGACCCGCTGGTGGCCCGCGACCTGATCAAGCGCCACGACCCGGACGTGCTGACCCTGGACGTGGAAATGCCGCGCATGGACGGCATCGATTTTCTCGAGCGCCTGATGCGCCTGAGGCCCATGCCGGTGGTGATGGTTTCTTCCCTCACTCGCGCCGGCTCCGAGATCACCCTGCGGGCGCTGGAGCTGGGCGCGGTGGATTTCGTGCAGAAGCCGGAACTGGGTATCCGCAGCGGACTGCTCGAATACGGTGAACTGATCGCCGACAAGATACGCGCCGCCGCCCGTTCGCGGCCGCGGCGCATCGAGAACCGTGAGCGGGCGGCGCCGCCGGCGCTGGCGCCGGTGATGGTTTCCAGCGAGAAGCTGGTGATCCTGGGCGCCTCCACCGGCGGCCCCGAGGCCATTCGCCAGGTGCTACAGCCGCTGCCGGCCAACAGCCCGGCGATATTGATCGCCCAGCATATGCCCGCCGGCTTTACCCGCTCCTTCGCCGAGCGGCTCAACCGGCTCTGCCGCATCGGGGTCAAGGAAGCGGAGGACGGCGAGCGGGTGCTGCCGGGGCACGCCTACATCGCCCCCGGCGACCGCCACCTGAAGCTGGCGCGCAGCGGCGCCAACTACCTGGTGCAACTGGACCCCGGCCCGGCGGTCAACCGGCACCGACCGTCGGTGGACGTGCTCTTCCACTCGGCGGCGCAGCAGGCCGGCCGCAACGCCATCGGCGTGCTGCTCACCGGCATGGGCCGGGACGGCGCCGCCGGCCTGCTGGCCATGCGCGAGGCCGGCGCGCCCACGCTGGCCCAGGACGAACAGACGTCCCTGGTTTTCGGCATGCCCCGCGAGGCCATCGCCCTGGGCGCGGCCAGCGAGGTGGTGGCGCTGCCGGACGTGGCTGGGCGCATGATGGCGCTGGCCGCGGCCTCCGGGCGCGCGCAACGCGTATAGACAAACAACAGATTCCCTGGAGATAGGGGCGAGGAGGAAAGGCCGTCATGATGAAACTGATCCGGAATTTCAATATCAACACGATAGTGGCGGGCGTGGTGGTGAGCTGCGCGCTGATGGCGGGGGTGTGCGCCACCCTGGGCGTCGCCATCGACCGTGTCGGCAACGAGTCCGTCCGCGCCCTGCACCGGATCAACGTGCAGGAACTCCACGACATATTCCGCGGCCTCACGCTGCTCAACCAGGGCCGTATCGAACTGGGCCTGGCCGCCGACGAACTGGGGGCGGGGCGCAAGCTGAGCGCGGATACCTACCTGAAAAAAGTCGAGCCGCTGCTGGCGCGCGCCGGCCAGCATTTCGCCGCAGTCCAGGAAATAGAGATGTCGGAGGAGGACGCGGCACGTTTCAGCGCCCTGGCCGATATCTTCCCGGAAGTGGTCGAAGAGATAAAAGGGCAGCACGCGTTGCTGCTCCTGCCAACGCCGGACCTGCCCGGCTACAAGGAAGTCCAGGAGGACGTGAGCGCCCTCAACGACGACCTGAACACCGCGCTGCTCGCCTTCCTCGACGCGGCGGGCCGGGACAGCGCCGGCATCATGGCCGACTACCGGGAAACCGCCGGCCTGTTCGGCAATGTCGGTGTCGTCGTGCTGGTCGCCAACGTCGCGGTCCTGGTGCTCATTTACCTGCTGCTGCGCAATGTGGTGGTTCGGCCCCTGGACGAGGCGGTGGAAAACCTGCAGCGCATTGCACAGGCGGATCTCTCCCAGTCTATTCGCGATCGGGGGCGCAACGAGATCGGCAAGCTGTTCAACGCCATGCGCGAGATGCAGGAGAGCCTCGGCGACATCGTCACCCAGGTGCGCGCCGGCAGTAATTCCATCTACATCGGCTCCTCGGAAATCGCCCGCGGCAACGTCGACCTGTCCGCGCGCACTGAGCAGCAGGCGGCTTCCCTGGAAGAAACCGCCGCCAGCATGGAAGAGCTCACCGCCACGGTGAAGCAGAACGCGGACAACGCGCGCCAGGCCAGCGGCCTGGCCAACGATGCCTCAGGCACCGCGTTGCGGGGCGGCGAGGTGATGCAGCAGGTATCCAGCAAGATGCAGGGCATCACCGAGAGTTCGCGCAAAGTGGCGGACATCACCGGCATGATCGACACCATCGCCTTCCAGACCAACATCCTCGCCCTCAACGCCTCGGTGGAGGCGGCCCGCGCCGGCGAGCAGGGCCGCGGTTTTGCGGTGGTGGCCGGTGAGGTGCGCAACCTGGCCGGGAGCAGCGCGGACGCCGCGCGCCAGATCAAGGCGCTGATTGAGAGTTCCGCCATCGAGGTGCAGGAAGGCTCCGCCCTGGTGGTCCAGGCCGGCGAGACCATGAAGGAAGTGGTGGCCTCGGTGAAGCGGGTCACCGACATCATGGACGAGATCTCCGCCGCCTCCCAAGAGCAGAGCAGCGGTATCGAGCAGGTCAGCCGGGCGGTCAGCCAGATGGACGAGGCCACCCAGCAGAACGCCGCCCTGGTGGAACAGGCCGGTGCCGCTGCGGCATCCCTGGAGGACCAGGCCAGGCGCCTGGAGGAAGCGGTGGCGATCTTCCGCCTCTCCGCCGAAGCGGGCGCCGCGGAGAAGCGCGGCCGCGAGGAAGCGGAGCCGGAAGTGAAGGATGCCGCGCAGCCCGCGGAGAACCGCCAGGAGCGGCCGCCGGCCCGCGAGCCCGAAGAGCCGCGCCGCGAGCCGCAGCCCGCCGCCGAGGAAGAATGGGAAGAGTTTTAATCGACGACCGAGTGAGACGTGCAAATGGATAAGGGTATGAAAATTCTGGTGGTGGACGACTTCCCCACCATGCGCCGCATCGTTCGCAGCCTGCTGAAGGAACTGGGCTTTACCAACGTGGAAGAGGCGGAGGACGGCCAGGAGGCGCTGTCCAAACTGGCCGGCGGGGGCTTCGAGTTCGTAGTGTCGGACTGGAACATGCCCAACCTCAACGGCCTGGACATGCTCAAGCAGATCCGCGCAGACGCGGCCATGAAATCCCTCCCCGTCCTGATGGTTACCGCCGAGGCGAAGAAGGACAACATCGTGGCCGCCGCCCAGGCCGGCGCCAACGGCTATATCGTTAAGCCGTTCACCGCCGCCACCCTGGAGGAAAAGCTCAACAAGATTTTCGAGAAGCTGGGCAAGTAGCCGCGCAGGCCGTGAGGAGAAGCATTTATGAGTGGTGAGGCATGGCAAGCGGCTGTGGCGGAAAGCGCCCCCAACGACGACCTGATACAGCGTATCGGGCATCTCACCCGCATGTTGCGCGACAGCATGCGCGAACTGGGTCTCGACAAAGAGGTTGAAAAAGCCGCCAAGGCGATTCCCGACGCCCGCGCGCGGCTCGACTACGTGGCCTCCATGACCGAGCAGGCCGCGGAGCGGGCGCTGAATGCGGTGGATCGCGCGCAGCCGCTGCAGAGCGAGATAGAGGCCCGCGCCGAGGCCCTCGACCAACAGTGGCAGGCGTGGTTCGAGAACCCCAAGGAACTGGACGAGGCCCGCGAACTGGTGCGGGACACCCGCGGCTACCTGGAGTCGGTGCCGGCCATGGCCCGCGAGACCAGCAAGGAGTTGCTGGAGATCATGATGGCCCAGGACTTCCAGGACCTCACCGGCCAGGTGATCAAGAAAATGATGGAGGTGATCCAGGAGGTGGAGCGCCAACTGCTGCAGGTGCTGCTGGAGAGTGTGCCCGAGGGCGGGGAGCGCGAGTCCCTCAAGCGGCGCATGGAAGACGGCAGCGCCGCGGACAGCCGCAAGCGCGAGGAGGCCTCCCTGGTCAACGGTCCGCAGATCCACAGCGAGGCCGAAGACGTCGTCAGCAGCCAGGACCAGGTGGATGCCCTGCTCGACGAACTGGGGTTCTAACACCACACTAGCGCCCTGGACACCAAGTTCCGGGCGCAGCCAGAGCCACTAAATTTGACTACTCCATAGCAGTCAGTGCTTCCATCCGGTGCTGTGTCCCCAGGGCCGGGTGGCTTTTATTCTCCCCGGGCGACTTCCCCTTCCCAACCCTTCTTTTTCTCCACTGCCTTCCGTTTGCCCTTCATCAATTAAGAGTGCGCCAACTGTACGGAAAGTGATTCTGCTTATTTGGCAAGGATGTTATCCAACTGGCGAAGATTCCATCCAGGAAGCGCAGGCAAGTCGGCAGGAGCCTAAAGCATCGTTGGTGCGCGCCGATGTTTTCGGCACGGCGGGCGATGACGGCATCTCGGGTGCCGCGTCCGAGCGTAACTGGCTGGTAGCTCCATAGCGGTCAGTTCTTCCACCCGGCCCGGCGTATTCGCGTGGGCCGGGTGGCTTTTTATTCCTCCGTACAGGAGCCTCATTGGCCCCCGGCAGCAGAAGTCCCGTTAAGCGACTGGCCGGAACCCTCACGCCTGGCATCACAAACACTTGGCTGTATCGCCTTCCATAAGCGGATACGGCGATGTCCTGGACATGGAATTGCGCCCGTTAATTGAATCGTTTCACGCGTTTGGCGACTTCGGAAGGATATCGTCCGTAGGCTACTTTGAAGTCGGTAGAGAATCTTCCGAGGTGGGTGAAGCCCCACTTCAGTGCCACTTCGCCGACGGGCAAGCGGTTTTCCGGCGATGTCAGTTCCGCATGCACCGCTTCGAGGCGGATTCGGCGCAGGTAACGCAGTGGAGTAGTGCGGTGGTAGCGTCGGAAAGCGGTTTGCAGGGATCGGGTGCTGACTTCCGAGGCGCGGGCGATTTCTCTCACGGTGAGGGGTCTGTGCACGTTGGCGCGCATGAAACCGATGGCGGTCCTTACGTAGCCTGGAGTGACGTCGATCATCTGGCTTCCAGGGCGATTCGATACGTGTTCGAGGATTGGGTGCAGCAGGGACTCGATGAGACCGGCCGTCCCATGGGGCGAATGTTCCAGCATTTCGTTTTCACTGATCTCCGCCACCAAGGCCCGGAGGGTCAGCCCAAGGGTTGATCCGATTCCTTGCAAGAGGTCGATCAGGGGATCGTAGTCGGGTTTATCGAGCAGGGTTTCGCAGGGCGGCTCGCCAAGAACCTCGGCGATGACCTTCCTGGCAAGGTGCAGCGCTATCATTGAGTGCTCGTTGTCGTCGCTGAAGAACCGCACTCCGCGCAGCAATGGCATGGGAGCCAGCAAGCTGTAGCCGGGAGATACGCCGAACGCCTGGTTTCCAAGCGTGACTTCAACCCGGCCGACGCGGGGTATCAGAAGTCCGAGGCCATCCTCGATTCCTTCACAAGTAAATGACCAGTCGTCGCTGTACCGTGTTTTCAGTAAGGCCAGACCGTTGCTGCGGAAAGCGCGCATGCTCCACTGAAAGGGGGCGTTGGCGCGCTGCCCGGGGCGTGACAGGGAATGATGTAATGATTCCAGCGTTTCTCGCAGCGATTCAAAGCTGTTGCCGGATGAAGTAGGGGGAGGGGGGTAAATGCGGCATTTCAATATTCCTGCTCCTTGATTGCGCGTTTTCTATCCGTATATGTCCCTCCGCTATGTATCGGCGTACCTTTGGTAATTTAATGTCCATTTTGCGCAGGCATTGTCCGTGTTGCGCAAAAAAGTTAGGAAGACGTAGCTTCTCCCTCCATGTCGATAGCGCGATGTATCGGGGGAAGGGGGGCGCTGCGGGAAAGCGGCACCATGGAGAGCGAGTGGCGCCTGCGGGACCGGTTGTTCGGGGCTCCCGCCGCGGAAGAGGTGGCTGTGGAGGTGGGGGCGGACGACGATATCTTCTTTTGAGCGGGGCGGGTCCGCTATACCGCCGGAAAGCTATTGCGGCTCTTCGGCGGGCGCCCCCGTTGCGCCACCGTCCCGGCACTGCCTCGGGCTCATGCCGAACTGCTGGTGGAAGCGCCGGCTGAAATGGCTCAGGTGCCGGAAGCCCAGGTCGAAACACACCCGGGTGACCGATTCCCCCCGTTGCAGCCGCTCGCGGGCTTCCTGCAGCCGCAGCTGCTGCTGGAATTCCAGCGGCGTGCAGCCCATGTGCTTTTTGAACTCGCCGAAGAAGCGGCTGCGGCTCATGCAAGCGATCCTGCACAGCCGGTCCACATCCAGTGGCTGGTCCAGGTGCTGCCGGATGTGATGGAAGGCGGCGCCGATGCCGTTGATTTCCGGGTCGCGCGCGCAGAGCGCCAGCAGGAAATCCCGGGTCTGCTGGCGCAGGATGCGTACCACCAGTTCGCTGACCCCCAGGTCGATCAGCAGGTCCCGGTCCCGCGCATCCTCGGTAAAGGTGGCCACCAGCCGTTGCAGCAGCGCCTGGGTGGCCTGGCTGTGGGGCGTGTGCACCAGGGTGTCGGGGCGGTAGCGCCAGTCTTCGAAATCCCGCTGCAGGGGGGCGGCGCCGTTCAGGCGCGAGCAGACCTGTTGCACCCGCTCCCTGGAAATCTCGATGGTGAGGCAGGAGGTGGGGCTCTCCACGCGGGCGTCGGGAAAATCGATGGCGATATGTTCCCCCGGCGCCATGACGAAGGATTCCCGCGGCAGGAATTCCGCCGTGTAGTCCCCGGCGCCGTGCAGGATTTTGCGGCCGCTGATCATGCCGCAATACAGCAGTTCCCCCGCGTACAGGCCCACCTGGTCCGCCGGTAAATAGGTGTCGTAGACACTGAGTTCCGAACCGGGGCCGGCAAAGGAAACCCGGTTCTCGATCAGCTTCCGCGGCTGTTGGCGGCCGCGTATCGTCGCTTGTCGCATTGTCTGTCGTTGTCGTTATCGCCGCAGCCCTGGATTCAGGGTCAACTTATCTATACTCAGGGGCAAGCGCGCCTGTCCCCCTAGTCTCATCATGTCCACAAACCGGAAACCTCCCGCGCGGGGTTTCCCGCTGGCATTCGTTTCCAAGGCTACTCCCCGGCGCGCGGGATAACAACGCCGGAAACGATCAGATAACAACAGAGGAGCACAGCGATGATCTACGCACAACCCGGGCAGAAAGACGCCCTGATCGACTTCAAGCCCCGTTACGAAAACTTTATCGGCGGCGAGTGGGTGGCGCCGGTGAAGGGGCGCTATCTGGAGAATATCTCCCCGGTCACCGGCGAGGTGTTCTGCGAGGTGCCCCGCTCCGGTGCCGAGGATATCGACCTGGCCCTGGACGCCGCCCAACGGGCGAAGGACGCCTGGGGCAGGACCTCCGCCACCGACAGGTCCAACCTGCTGCTGAAAATCGCCGACGGCATAGAGCAGAACCTGCAACTGCTGGCGGTGGCGGAATCCTGGGACAACGGCAAGGCGGTGCGCGAGACCCTGGCCGCGGATATCCCCCTGGCCGTGGATCACTTCCGCTATTTCGCCGGCTGCATCCGCGCGCAGGAGGGCAGTGCGGCGGACCTGGACGCGCACACGGTGTCCTACCACTTCCATGAACCCCTCGGCGTCGTCGGTCAGATAATCCCCTGGAACTTTCCCCTGCTGATGGCGGCCTGGAAGCTGGCGCCGGCCCTGGCGGCGGGCAACTGCGTGGTGCTGAAGCCCGCCGAGCAGACCCCCGCTTCCATCCTGGTGCTGATGGAGCTGATCGGCGACATCCTGCCCCCCGGCGTGGTGAACATCGTCAACGGTGTCGGCGAGGAAGCGGGGCAGGCACTGGCCACCAGTACCCGCATCGCCAAGATCGCCTTTACCGGTTCCACCGGGGTGGGCTCGCACATTCTCAAGTGCGCGGCGGAAAACATCATTCCCTCCACGGTGGAACTGGGCGGCAAGTCGCCCAACCTCTTCTTCGCCGATATCCTCCGCCACGAGGAGGCGTTCATCGACAAATGCGTGGAGGGGCTGGTGCTGGCGTTCCTCAACCAGGGCGAGGTGTGCACCTGCCCGTCGCGCGCCCTGGTGCAGGAGTCCATCTACGACGAATTCATGGAACGGGTGGTGGCGCGCACCAAGGCGATCAGGCGCGGCGACCCGCTGGATACCGAGACCCAGGTCGGCGCCCAGGCCTCCCTGGAGCAGTTCGACCGCATCATGAGCTATATCGAAATCGGCCGGAAAGAGGGCGCCGAAGTGATCTTTGGCGGCGCGGCCGAGGAGATGGGCGGCACCTTGAAAAAGGGCTACTACGTGCAGCCCACCCTGCTCAAGGGTGACAACCGGATGCGCGTATTCCAGGAGGAAATCTTCGGGCCGGTGGTGGGGGTTACCACCTTCAAGACGGAAGCCGAGGCCCTGGCCATCGCCAACGACGTCGAATTCGGCCTGGGGGCGGGCGTGTGGACGCGGGACATGAACCTGGCCTTCCGCATGGGGCGCGGCATCCAGGCGGGCAGGGTATGGACCAACTGCTACCACCACTATCCCGCCCACGCGGCCTTTGGCGGCTACAAGAAATCGGGTATCGGCCGGGAAACCCACAAGCGGGCGCTGGAGCACTACCAGCAGACCAAGAACCTGCTCGTGAGTTACGACATCAATCCCCTGGGATTCTTCTGAGGCACACTTCCTTTTGCGCTTGCCGGGGGAGCCTTTGCTCCCCTTTTTAAAGCGGGCCGCCATTACTCCCAGAGCGCCAAGTAATTCTTACGGAGTCCATCTCGTTCCTGATCTGACATATTTGAAATGGCTATAGTGACTTCATGGGCTCTGGCACTTAACGCCGCAAGCAGGGGCCGACTGAAAGGAGGTCCCGCCCCGAAGGGGCTTGCCTGCCTTGCTTTGTTAGCGCCTTTACTTGCATGGTATTTCGAAGTCCACGTGGTAGTGCTCATCGTGCCTTACCCATGAACGCCTTTTAGAAAACTCAATATTTTTAGACAAATATTCAGAATACTGTGTTTTCATTAAATTTGGTTGTAATTGAGGATCAAATATCACCCGCCATAGATCATAGCCGTGTTTTTTGGATTCTTTATGAAGGGCCACAATATGCGCAGCCAAAGCCTCGTAATCTATGGTTAGCTCTTCATAGTTGCCTTTTGTATCGAATTCTATGTTATACCCAAACTTGTTAAATGGATTTGTGGGAAGATGTAGCGAATTTCCTGATCGATCGATTACCGGAACAATGAAATCAACCGACAATCCGTTGCGGTGGGTTTTGTGTGGTTTGAATTCTCCACCTTCTTTGAATCCAGTTTCTGCGTACTTATAAACTTTTCTAGGCTGGCTTGATTCAAGCTCTTTATATGCTGCCAGAATAATTTCATTTACCTTTGAATGTACGTAGGTTCGTCCCGCCAGCCTGGCTATAGTGCTATAACTTTCGAAATTGTCGCCTGATGCGGGAAGCTCAACACCATTCTCAAGTCTTCCATCCGAAGTTGTTCCATAGCAGATACTTTCTTCTGCATATGTTGATGATGAAAATAACACTACAATCGAGAGAAAATACTTCATTCTTATATCTCGCTAACGCCGCAATCAGGCGTGGACAATTTTGTGCGCATCTTGCGCAATAATGGGAGTGCAGCGATCGCACAAAATGTGCACAAAGTTGGCCATCGGCTGCATTACCTGGTTAAAGGGGTGCCTCGCAGTGACGACAAGCCTTTGGTTCTGTAGATACACTAAAACCTATTTGCTGAATAGAGGATAGTATCCGCTCATGACAGTACGGACACGTAATTTTTTGAATTTTACGATTCGTCATAATTAGCGCGGCCAGCAAGATTATTGCAACTGGTACTGTGATTAAACCTATCCCTCCAGGCGGCAAGGCAATAGTTGCCCCTACAACCCACAAAACAAATGCAGAAGAAATCAACCTGATACGTATTTTGAGCTTATAAAAATCGTTCTGCATAGATCGTTTCCTTTAACGTTGCAAGCAGAGGCGGCCGTAGCGTTGTTTGTACGAAGCGCATTGCGTAGGTCGTCATGCGGAGGTGCGTAGCGCCGGAGCGTACTGCCTGGCTTGGTTAGTGTTGTACCACTGCAGCATCTAGTGTCACCAACCTACCACCGCTTACCAGGTTTTTGCATACAAGGCCCGGGATCGTGCAATCTTTAAGCGCTGATAGCATGTATTTCTGTTCAAATGAGCCCGGTGCACTCAGAACTAGGAATTCTTCAAATTTTATGCTTCCTGATTTCTTGCGACAGTACTTTTCTCCATTGAAGAACAGGCACTCCTCGGTATTCCCGTATTCTCTGCCCCAATTTGGATTTATAGATACTAGAACTTTGCCATTAGCTCTACGTACCTCTCCGAGATCAAATATAACCTCACCAGTTTTATCTTCAAATGAAACTGACATTTCATCCCTGATTTCTTTAGGGGTAAGAATCTCAATTTGCAGATTCCCATACGCAATCATAAATCCATCATGCGTCGTTGTTTCAGTATAAAACGCGCATGAAGATAAAAGTACTGCCGAGAAAATTATGATTCTAGTCATGGGTAACGTGACAACACTAACGCCGCCAACACGCGCGTATTTTTTGTGGGGCCGCAGGCGGAGCGAAAAATACGTCGCAGTGATTGGCCTTGTTAGCTTTCAATTCTTTCATGTTACGCCTCAAAACCTCCAACTGTTGCTCAGCAGTTATTGAGTAGTGCTTTCCTCGGAGGACTATCGTTCTAGCCTCTGTTGGGAAAAATAGACAGCGCACCAGCCTTATACTGGTTTCAAACACAGCTTCGGCTATCAATCGACAATGATCGTCACCCGAATTGCTTCTAAGAATACCTCCCGAATAATCAAAGGCTCTCAATATCTCAGAATCATCGACTCTCAAAGAAACATCATTTTGAATCTGACAACCATGAAGCCCCTTAAAAAGCGCATCTCTGGCAAGATCATGGTACTTGTTATCTACATCATTCACTGAAGTTTCTCCGTAAATCTAACAGTTTTATTCATGAGCCACTGGCTCTTTATCGCCAGACGCTTGTGCACTGGCGTACAACTCATCCATGATTGAATTTTTATAATAAAACCAAATAGATAGCTGGTAATTCTTGCTTTGAATCCAAAGTAAAACGAGCCAAGTGCTCAGTTACCCTTGTTTGCCATTGGCTCGAAGTCTCAACGTTACCCCCTTTAAAGTCAATCCGTTAGCGGCTGCCCTCCGGTGAACAAGAGCCACTGGCTTCTGTACACGGGCTTGAGACAAGCCTGTGACACAAATACTGCATATAAAAACAGTGTAACTATTCACTCCCTTCTGGATTCGGAAAAGAATGCCGGGGCTCCCCCCAAGTCTCAATTACTGGCAAGGGGGGTGGTTATGGAATTCCAGTTGCACGGCCGCGCTGCGTCGTTGATCAATCACTTGCCCACTGCGCGGCCCGGTGGGCCCTCAGCCGGTTTCTGCGCGCTCCAGCTCGTGATCGATCGCGCGCACCACAAAATCATTGATCGATTTTGCCGACTTGCCTTTGCCAACCAGCAACGCTATACGAAGGTGTCGTTGCTGGCCGACGCGCACGTTGAAGCTGCCCTTGCAGGGCTTCTCCGGCTCAACGCCCAGGCGCTCGCAATCCGCGAGGTAGTCGTCTACCGCTTCGTGGAATGCCTGCTGCAGTTCCGCGACGGTCTGTCCCTCGTAGCTCACCAGGGGGCGGATATACTCCAACTTTCCATACAAGCAGTTGTCTTCCGGGCTGGCCTCGATAGAGCCGTAGTAGCCTTTGTATTTCATGGTGCTCATCAAATCATGCCTCCCAACTTCAGTTTTTCGATAACCTGCCGTCGAGCGTAGGCCTTTACCTTATTGCCCGGGTGCGGCTTGTGCAGGTTGATCATCTGCTCCGGGTCCCCGTTGTGGAACTTCACCCGGGAGCCGTCTCCATCCTCCACCTCGTAGCCCAGCTTGCTCAGCAGGGTCACCAGTTCGGACCAGGTAAAGCTACCCTTCAGGTTCAGTAGCTTGGCGATCAGTTTTTCTTTTTTGCTCATCCCGGGTCCCTCGGCTTATGTGGGTAGACTAGCCTCGCCTTCCTGATGGTGCAACTAGATTTAGTTGCTTTGGCAGGCTTGCGGCTGCCTTGGATGGGCTACTTCACAGGGTGGATGACCTTTCGATTCTTCACAGCCCTTTCCCGGAATAACCACCCGCAAACCCCGCTTATCGCCCCTTTGGTCACCCTGGCCCTGGTCGACAATGTCCGGTACTCAAGCCGAATTGCCACCATTGCCCCATGGCCGACGACACAGAAGACCAGGAAAAGACGGAAGCGGCCACGCCCCGGCGCCTGCAGAAGGCCCGCGAGGAGGGCCAGGTGGCCCGCTCGCGGGAACTGGCCACGGTGTTGCTGCTGGCCGGCGGTGTCGGTGGCCTCTGGGCCCTGGGGCCGGTGCTGTTCGGCCGCGTGGGCCTGGTCATGGAGCAGTCCTTCCTGTTCGAGCGCCGCGAGGCGTTCGACAGCACCGCCATGCTGGCGGGTGCCGCCGACCTGGGCGCGCGCGCCCTCTTCGCATTGATGCCGCTGTTCCTGCTGCTGGCGGTGATCGCCCTGGCGGGTCCCAACCTGCTCGGCGGCTTTCTGGTCTCGGCCAAATCCCTCAAGCCCCAGTTCTCCAAGCTCAATCCCCTCAAGGGCCTCAAGCGGCAGTTCTCCTCCCAGGCGCTGGCGGAACTGGGCAAGGCGGTGTCCAAGTCGCTGCTGGTGGGCGGGGTGCTCTTCGCCTTCCTGGCGGCCCGGCGCGGCGAATTTCTGTCCCTGATGGACAGACCCCTGGAGCAGGCCCTGGCCGGCGCTCTGCAACTGGCGGCCCAGGCCTGCGCGCTGATGGTGCTGTCCCTGGTACTGGTGGTACTGATCGACGTGCCCTACCAGTTGTGGAACCACGCCAAAAAGCTGCGCATGAGCAAGGAGGAGATCCGCCGCGAGCACAAGGAGACCGAAGGGGACCCGCAGCTCAAGGGCCGCATCCGCCAACAGCAACAGGCCATGGCCCGCAGCCGCATGATGAGCCGGGTGCCGGAGGCGGACGTGATCATCACCAACCCCACCCACTACGCCGTGGCCCTGCGCTACGACGAGTCCGCCATGAGCGCACCGCGGGTGGTGGCCAAGGGCGCCGACGCGGTGGCGGCGCGCATACGCGAACTGGGCAGCGAGCACGGCGTGCCGCTGCTGGAGGCGCCGCCCCTGGCGCGCGCCCTGTACCGCCACGTGGACCTGGAGCGGGAAATCCCCGGCCAGCTCTACACCGCCGTGGCCGAGGTGCTGGTGTGGGCCATGCGCCTGCGCCGCGCCCGCGACGAGGGCGGCGAGATGCCAGAGAAGCCGGCGCTCCTGCCGGTTCCCGAAGAACTGGAGGTAGACCCGTAGATGAATCCGGCGAGTCAATTCACGGCGGCGGGCGGCGCGCTCGCCGGCCCCGGCGGCAAGGTGCTGGCGGGGCCGGTGCTGATCCTGCTGATCATGGCGATGCTGATACTGCCGCTGCCGCCCTTTGCCCTGGACCTGTTCTTCACCTTCAACATCGCGCTGTCGCTGATGGTGCTGCTGGTCAGCATGTTCGCGCTCAGCGCCATGGACTTCGCCGCCTTCCCGGCGGTGCTGCTGTTCACCACCCTGCTGCGCCTGGCCCTGAACGTGGCCTCCACCCGCGTGGTGCTGATGGAGGGCCACCAGGGCGGCGCCGCCGCCGGCAAGGTGATCGAGGCCTTCGGCCAGTTCCTGGTGGGCGGCAACTTCGCCGTGGGGCTGGTGGTCTTCCTGATCCTGGTGGTGATCAACTTCATGGTGATCACCAAGGGCGCCGGGCGCATCGCCGAAGTGGGCGCCCGCTTTATGCTCGACGCCATGCCCGGCAAGCAGATGGCCATCGACGCGGACCTCAACGCCGGCCTGATCGGCGAGGAGGATGCCAGGACGCGCCGCGCCGAGGTGGCCCGCGAGGCGGACTTCTACGGCTCCATGGACGGCGCCAGCAAGTTCGTGCGCGGCGACGCCGTGGCCGGCCTGGTGATCATGGCGGTGAACATCATCGGCGGCCTGCTGATCGGCACCATGCAGCACGGCATGTCCTTCGCCGACGCCGCCCATACCTACACCCTGCTGACCATCGGCGACGGCCTGGTGGCGCAGATCCCGGCGCTGGTGATTTCCACCGCCGCCGGCGTCACCGTGTCCCGGGTCAACACCGACCAGGACGTGGGGGAGCAGATGATCGAGCAACTGCTCACCAACCCCAAGGTGCTCTACCTCGCCGCCGGCGTCATGGGCCTGCTGGGCCTGGTGCCGGGCATGCCCAACTTCGTGTTCCTGCTGTTCACCGCCGCTCTCGCCGGCCTGGCCTGGTTCCTCGGCCGGCGCCGGGACGACCGCCTGGCCGAGGCGCAGATAGAGGCCGCGCCGCCGCAGCAGCAGGAAGCCCCCGAGGCCAGTTGGGACGACGTGGAACTGATCGACACCCTGGGCCTGGAAGTGGGCCACCGCCTCATCCCCCTGGTGGACCAGCGCCAGCAGGGCGAACTGCTGGGGAGGATCAAGAGCGTGCGCAAGAAGTTCGCCCGCGAGGTGGGCTTCCTGCCGCCGGTGGTGCATATCCGCGACAACCTGGAACTGGGCCCCAACAGCTACGTGATCGCGCTCAAGGGCGCCGAGGTGGGGCGCGGCGAGGCCTTCCCCGGCAAGTGGCTGGCGATCAATCCGGGCCAGGTGACAGGGGAACTGCAGGGCACCGTCACCGAGGACCCGGCCTTCGGCCTGCCGGCGGTGTGGATCGAGGCGGAGCAGCGCGAGCGCGCCCAGGTCTACGGCTACACGGTGGTGGATGCCGCCACCGTGGTGGCCACCCACTTCAACCACCTGCTGCACCGCCACGCCGCCGAGATGCTGGGCCGCCAGGAAGTGCAGCAACTGCTCGACAAGCTGGGCGGCGACAACAAAAGCCTGGTGGAGGAGGTGGTGCCCAAGGCGGTGTCGCTCACCGTGCTGCAGCGCATACTGCAGAACCTGCTGGACGAGGAAGTGCCGATCCGCGACCTGCGCAGTGTCCTCGATACCCTGGCCGAGCACGGCGGCCAACAGGGCGACGTCCACGAACTCACCGCGCGGGTACGTATTGCCCTGGGCCGTGCCATCACCCACCACTGGTTCCCCGGCGGCGGCGAGATGCGCGTGCTCGGGCTGGACAGCGGGCTGGAGCAGGTGCTCAGCCAGGCCCTGGACGGGGGCGGGGCCCTGGAGCCGGGGCTGGCCGACACCCTGATGGCCCAGGCGGCCGCCGCCCTGGAGCGCCAGGAGACCGCCGGCGATCCGCCGGTGCTGGTGGTACAGCACGGCCTGCGCCCGCTGCTGTCGCACTTCCTGCGCCGCCGCCTGCGCCAGCTGGTCGTCATCTCCCAGGCGGAAATCCCCGACGACCGCACCCTGAGGGTCACCAGCCTGATCGGCGGGGTGCAGGGAGGTAGGCCGTGAGCATCCAGCGTTTCACCGGCAGCAACAGTCGCGAGGCCATGCAGCGGGTGCGCGCCGCGCTGGGCGAGGACGCCCTGATCCTGGCGAACCGCAGCGCCGGCGACGGTGTTGAAATCCTTGCCATCTCGGAGAGCCAGGCCGCAGACCTCACCGGATCACCCGCCACCCCGCCGCCGGCCGGCGGCGAGGAGATGGTCCGGCAGCTGTTACACGAAATGCGCGACATGCGCGAGACATTCCGGCGCGACCGGGATAAGCCCGCCGGCGCCGATTCGCCGCGCGAAGTCCTGCGCCGTACCCTGGCCGGCGCCGGGTTCCGTGCCCAGTTGTGCGGGGAACTGCTGGCCGCGTTGCCCCCGGAGCTGTCGGACGGCAATGCCGGGGAGGGGCCGGTGCGGGATTGGTTGGGGCGCCAGCTAACCGGGCGCCTGCCCGCGGCGGCGCCCGGGATACTGGCGCGGAGCGGCGCGATTGCCCTGGTGGGCCCCACCGGCGTGGGCAAGACCACCACCGCCGCCAAGCTGGCCGCCCATTACGCCATGGCGCGGGGGCCGGAACGGGTGGCCCTGGTGGCCGCCGACAGCTACCGCATCGGCGCCCGGGACCAGCTGCGCATCTACGCCGACCTGATCGGCGTGGACCTGCATCTGCTGGAAGAGGGCGAGTCCCTCGCCAACCTGTCCGGCGCCCTGGCCGGCAAATCCCTGGTGATCGTCGACACCGCCGGCATGGGCCAGCGCGACCCGCGCCTGGCGGACCAGCTGCGCAAACTGCGCGGTGGCCTGCCGGTGCGCCCGGTACTCCTGCTCAACGCCGCCAGCCAGGCGGAAACCCTGGACGAGGTGGTGACAATCTACCGCCACACCGCCCGCGCCGCGGGAATGTCCCTGGACGACGCCATCATCGGCAAGCGCGACGAGGCGCCCCGCCTGGGGCCGGTGCTGGATACATTGATACGCCACGGCCTGACCCCGCACTTCGTGTGCCACGGCCAGCGCGTGCCCGAGGATATAGCACCGGCCCGGGCCGGGGAGCTGGTGGCCGATGCCCTGGCCACCCATGACCCGGCGGAGGCGGTTTTCCAGCCGGGCCGGGCCGACGCGCGCTGGGTGAGCCAGCTGCTTGCCCAGGGCCGCGCCCTGGGTGCGGCCCTGGCAATCCTGCGCCGCCACGCGCCGGGTTTTCCGCTGCTGGAGCGCGCCTGGACCTGGCTCGGCCTGCCAGCCGATGAGCAGCGCCGGCGCCTCGCCGGCGTTGACCTCGCCGCTGCCGGTGCGGCGGCTCTATGCTGGCAGGGCAGCGGGGCCCGGGCGGAGGCGGTGCAGGGACTGGACGGCGCCGGCCTGCCACTTGCCTGCGCCTTCCAGCCGATGCCGGGGCGGGACGCGCTCCGCGACGTCCTGGCCGAGGGAGGCGCGCGCTTCGGCGATGGGGCGCACCTGCTGCGGGCCCTGCCAGACGCCGCCGCCTGGTATTGGCTCGAGGACGGCGGCCGACGCTGGCTGGCGTGCGCGCGGGGCAATGCCCGCGTGTGGCACCGGGGCCACTGCCGGCCGCTCAGCGACTGTTGGGAGAGCGCCGGGAGCGCCCGCAGCGGGGCCGTCCGCCACCGCGGCCGGCCGGCCCAGTTGCGCCTGCGCCGGTTGCCGGTGGCGGCGCCCCTGTCCGGGCGCGGCCACCCCGCGTGCACCCTGTTCCTGGATGCCTGGTTCGGTGAGCTGTTTCACCGGGACAGCGGCGCCCCGCTGGCGCGGCGCTACTGGCTGCTGCCCGCCGGCACGGACGAGAGCATTGCCAGCGACCTGGTTCTGGCCCAATTGCATTGCGACCAACTCGGCGCGCTCGCCGGGCGGGCGCGGGCGCTGTTGCGCGGGCCCTCCGCCGGCGAGCCGGAGGGCGGGGCCATCGGCCTGGTGGCGGCCGGCCTGGCGGCGCTGGCCTGTCGCCTGGATTGCGACGAGTCCGACTGGGCGCTGGACGCGCGCGGCCAGTTGCTGGGCCTGATCAGCGGCGGCCGCCGGCGCAATGCGCGCACCCTGCTGCAAGCCCTGGTGAACCTGTTCAGCGCCTGCGATGCCCTGCGCGAGTTGGGCGCGCCGGCGCTGGAGCCCTGAGATGGCGGACCAGGCCGACGGCCTGCGCCGCTGGGCGCAGACCCGACCGGTGCCGGCGCTGGAGGGCCCCACGCTGCTGGTGGTTGGGCTACCCGGGGACAGCGCGGCGCCGGCGGTGGAATGCCTGTGCCAATGGGCGGCCCGCGGCCGGCGCTGGGTGGGCGATCCCCACGCCTGGCGCGTGGTGCCCCTGGCCGCGGACAGCCCCCACCTGCCGGTGCTGGCCGGCCGGCAACCGCGCTGGGCACTGTGGGTGGACACCGGCCCCGACGGTTTCCGCCGCGGCTACGGCCTGCTCGGGCAGCTGTATCGGGGCGGGGGACCGCGCCGCTTGCTGGCCCTGCATCCACCGGGGCTCTCCCGCGCCGGGTTGCTGGGCAACCTGCGGGGTGCCGCGGCCCGCTGTTTCGGCATCGATTTACTGCTGTTGGCGTCGTAAACGAAACCCTTTCCAAAGGCCTATTGGAAAAAAAGCCGCCGACAAGACCCTCTATTCTCCGCTTCCAAATTTCCCGCGCCGCAAATAATGGAAGGCGCTTCGGTGTCCGCTTCCATCGCTGTGGCACAGGTCCCGGTCATGAATCCGAAGCGAAAAAACAGAAGAGGTGGCAGCCCCATCCGGGGGGCGAGGCAATGCCCGGGGGAACCGAATGTATACCGCACAGGGAAAAATCAATCGAGACGCGCTACTGGAGCAGCACCTTCCCGCCGTCCGGCGCCAGGCGCTGGCCCTGCAGGTGAAGCTGCCCTCCGGTATCGACCTGGATGACCTGATTCAGGCCGGCACCGTGGGGCTGTTGGATGCATTGCAGCGCTTCGACCCCGGCGCCGGTGCCAGCTTTTCCACCTTTGCCAGCCAGCGCATTCGCGGCGCCATGATCGACGAGTTGCGCACCCGCGACTGGCTGCCGCGCAGCGTGCGCCGCAGCGCCCGTGCCGTGGAGCAGCAGTTGTACCAGCTGGAGCAGCGCCTGGGCCGGCCCGCTTCCGAACGCGAGATCGCCGCCGAGATGGGCATGGAGCTGGAGGAGTACCGCCAACTGCTCACCGACACCAACAACGGCCACCTGCTGCCCTTCGAGGAACTGGTGGCCGACGGCGGTGAGCCGGCGGCCGGCGGCGATGGCCCGCTCTCACCCTTCGCCGCCCTGGTGGACGGCGAACAGCGCGAGCGCCTGGTCGAGGCGATCGAGGCCCTGCCCGAGCGGGAGAAACTGCTGATGGGGCTCTACTACCAGGAAGAGCTGAACCTGAAGGAAATCGGCGCGGTGCTGGGGGTGACCGAGTCCCGCGTGTGCCAGCTGCACAGCCAGGCGATCAAGCGGTTGCGTGCGCGGCTGGCGGGCGGATAACGAATTAAGAAGCCAGTTTGCGGGGACCAGTCTGTGGGCGCCTCAGCCCCCGGACTCGATCCGGGGGCTGCTTCCACAGGGTGATTCCCTTTAACTTGGCGTCGCTCGGGATGAACCCCATTTAATGTTCGCGGCTCTGATTGAGCAGCTGTGCTCACTGAAATTCCTGGCCTTTCTGTCTTTCTATTGGGATTTGTAATCACTCTGTAATCGCGTGTAATCGGCTAAACGTTTACAGCGAGTCCCGCCGCTGGTAGTTTCTGTTGCAAATAAATCCAATGCCACCTGGTCCTGGAATAGAGCTGTAGGCGCTTTCGGGTTGGAAAAAACAACAACGATAGACCGTTGAGCGCCAGTCATGATGCGGAATGTGTTCGCCACTTACCTGATTAGAACTTCCATTTTTTGCAAACCGCTTTTCCTCGTCGGGCTGCTGTCCAGTTTCCTCGTGCCGCCCGCGCTGGCGGCTACGGCAACGCTGGCGGTTAGTGACGGCTCTCAAAGCCTCGATGGCAATTTTACCCTCAACGTTTCCACGTCCTTTGGTTGTAGTGCCAGTGGATATAAATGCCACTACAACTATCAGCAGAGGCAGGGTGGGGACTGGCAGAGAATCACGGGCCATACCGTGACACGGAGCAGTGACTCTCTGTCACTGAGCAGGAATAACGGGGTCTATGATTATCGAGTGGAAGTAGTAAGAGAGGGTCCTCCTTCATGTTCCATGTGTGGTCCCAGCGTCAGCGGTACCTATTCCAATATCAAACAGTTGGTTGTAACGAAAAAACCCAATCCGCCACGCAATCTCAAAACTAGCGCGGATAGCGGCAACATCGATGCCAATGGCATGTTTAGTATCACCTGGGACCACGCGCTGACCCCGCCGGCAAAAAACGGTTACCGGATCACTCAGTACTTCGTCAAGCCTGGTGATCCTGGCCCGAGCAGTAAATCTGGCACTACTACTGGTAGTAGTATTTCTGCGCAAGGATTGAAGGGGGTAGCGAACCTACCAGATGGAACCTATCACCATAATGTCCAGACTTACGTTACTGTCGACGGCAAAAAGGCCTACAGTGATTCGCGGAGTGCGCCGACGATCAAGGTGCGACACAAGCCCGCCCCGGTTACAGGACTGCAACCGATACCTGACCCGCTTCCTGAGTATCTTGAGGACAACAAGTTCACCATGAAATGGGGCGCAGTCACTCATCCTGCCGGAGGCGACTTCGCGGAGCTGCGCTATGAACTTCAATGGAAGAAGCCAGAAGACGTCGGCTACAGCTGCCTGGTGTGCGAAAGCCACAACTCTCAGTCACTCTCCAAAGAGATTACTCTCCCGCAGGGCAGTCAGGGCCTGTATTACTTCCAGGCCCGCGCCTGCAACGGCCCCGGCACTTCGCGTTGCGGCGGCTGGTCCACCAGGGCTGTCAACGTCAATATACCGGTGCCAGTGCCCGCCTCATTGGCCTGGATTACCGAACCAAAGGGGCATAAGTATGGAGAAGTGGATCTGGCATGGGAGCTGCCCGGCTGTGAGGGCGCCAGCTGCCTGCCGTCCGCCGCCTCCTACACGGTAGAGCGCCGCTGCCTGGCCGGCGTCGATGACTGCAGCACCGCATGGCACCTGGCTTATTCCGGTAACGCCATGCACTACGAAGACCAGGTGCAATTGGGGGATAACTACCAATACCGCATCAGGGCCTGCAACAGCGCCGGCGTTTGCACCTCGGAATGGTTGAAATCCGGCTGGGTGCAGGTGCATAAACTGGAGGGCATCACCGTGCCTGCGGTGCTTTCGCAGGACACGGCGGTTCCGGGGAACCTACCTTACAGTACCGACGTCACCCATACCGGCGATGCCGCAATCCGGATTCCCATCGAACCCGCGCCCGGCGTCAACGGCCTGGAGCCGAATATCTCCCTGCGCTACTCCGGCATCCGTTACCACCAGCGCAATAACGAACAATTGCCAGAGGATATTCTCGGCTACGGTTGGCGTCTGGGAGGGCTTTCCGAGATACGCCGTTGCGCCAAGAACAAACCTGGAATAGACGAGGCAATCCAGCTGGATGAAACTGATAACCTCTGTCTGGACGGCGAGCCGTTGGTGAATGTCTCTGGCACCCATTGGTTTCCCGGCGCCGAGTACCGTACGTTGCGTGAGAGCTTCCGGCAGATTGAACTCAGGAAAACCAATGGCAAACCTTGGTTTCTGGTGAAGGCCGCGAACGGCAATATCCTGGAATTTGGCAATACCCAGGATAGTAGCCTCAGAGTTGGATCGTCCGACTATTTTGCCTGGAGCCTGAACAAGATCACTGATGCCTTCGGCAATAGCATGACTTTCCGCTACCACCGGGATCTGTCTGAGGGCATTAATTACCCACTGGAGATCGTGTATGGCAATGACGAGGACGCCAGAATCCTGTTCGAGTACGGCACCCGCGAGGCGGCTCCCCCCCAGCCGCTGGCGGAGAATATAGACCAGGAGCAATTGGTGTCACTCTATCGCATACTGGTGGAGCTGAACGGCCAGAATCTTCGCGAGTACAAACTTATCTCGGAACTGGCGGACAACGGCGAAGACCGCCGGCTCAAGTTCGTGCAGTTGTGCGGTTACGGTGAGGTCGGCGGCCAGGCCCCGGAGAAGTGCCTAAGAGAGCTCATCTTGGACTGGGAAGAGCAGTCGCCCGGATACTACGGCATCGACTTCCACACCGGAATAAAAACGCTGACAGACGCGTTGGGCGCCACGACCACCTTCTCCTACACGGTGTTGGACGAAGACAGGCAGAACGAAGACGCCGGCTTTATGGCCGATAGCCCTTTCGGCTCTCCGGAGGGGAAAGACATACCCGATACCATTCCCCTCGCGCCCGAAGATGGAAAATACCGGCTGGTGGTTACCAAAGTGGAGCGCTCCGACGGCCTGGGCGGCACTCACAGCACGAAATACAGCTACCAGGGCGGCGGCCTGATGAGCAACTTCAGCTGGGGCTTCCTCGGCTACCACGCGCAGAAGATTTACGACGAAGCGAGCCAGATTGCAACCTATCGCCAATTCCGCCACGACTTTCCCCATTTGGGGAAAACGGCGCGCTTAATACAATGCCACATCAGCTGCGAAACTGGAGAAAAGCTCACCGAGAAGCGTTTTTCTTATGCCGCACGGGAAGTTCTGGCGGGTTATCACGAGAATGACAGTTACTCTCGATACACCACCCTCCCCTACACAGGAGATATGCTGGAAACGCTGCTGGAGGGTGGGCAAGTGCTGGGTTACCGACAGCGTAGAACCACTCTTACAAATACCACAACCCAGAATTCAGCGGGGGAACCGATCACCTTAATCAAGAGTCGCTCGACTACGGAGCGCATCGCCAAATCCGTAACCGTGAACGACGGCCAGGACTACTGGGGAGAGGTGAGATGGAACAATATTCCAAGCGATGAAGTGCTGCGCAGTAGTAAGACCACCGTCGACTTCCTTCATCGCCCCGAGCAATGGCTGATCGGCTTTCCCGAAAAGAAAACGGTGCACCATTACCGCGGCGATACCAACTCGATAAGCAACCTTGACCGGGAGCAGGTTACCGAAACCGTACCCTGGGGGAACACCAACAAGGCAGCGGGGCAGGAACGCTACCCCGGAGACGACCAATACGAACTCCTGGTCGCATACACCTACGACGACAAGGGCAACCTGGAACGCGAGGACATCAGCGGTGTCGGCGTGGAGGCTCGCAGTACCCAGGTGCTGGAATCCGACAGCGGCGAGAAGTTCCTCGACGGCCGCTATCCCGCAAAAATCCGAAACCCCTTGGGACACGAAATCACCATCAGTTACGACGAGAGATCCGGTAAGGTGAGTTCGGTCAAGGACGCCAACGGCCGCGAGACCACCATCGGTTATGACCCCTTTGGTCGAGAAACAACGCGCACCAACCCCGATGGCGTAGTCTTCGAATCCCAATACGAGCACTGCGGTTGTACCTCAGTACAAGGCGTCAATCCCAAGTACAAGGTAACCAGTAACTCCGCCATCACCCCCCAGAACACGCGCTATTACGATACCCTCGGCCGCCTGCTGCGCGAGGACTGGCAGGCCTTTGGCGGTGCCACCATCCATCGAGACTATAGTTACGATACCCAGGGCCGCCTGGACTACCAGAGCGAACCCTACGCCAACGACGCCGTGCACTTCACCCGGGTGGAAAAATTCGACAAGCGCGGCCGGGTGCGCACCCTGAAAAAACCGGACGATGCCCGGGTCACCACCAGCTACTCGGTGGACGGCAGCCGCGTCAAAGTGCGGGTGGAAGAGCAAGTGCTGGATGCGAACGGCAACCTCGAAGAAACCCAGGTCAAAGAAAATTACTATTCGGTCACCGGCGACCTGGATGAAACCATCGACGCGGCGGATAGCGCCGACCAGGTCACCACCAGCTACACATACTATGGCAGTGGTTTGCTGGATACCGTCACCGTCACCGTAACCGGCGACAGCGGCGACTTCGTCTCCAGCTTCGAATACGACCTCGCCGGTTACCGCACCCAACTGACCGACCCCAACCTGGGCACGGTCAAGAGCACCTACAATGCGCTGGGTCAGTTGGACGACCAGACCGACAACAAGGGCCAGAGGATCGACTACAGCTACGACCTGCTGGGTCGCCTCCTCACCCAGGCGGACCCGGATGGCGTGGCCGAATGGACCTACGACCCGGCCAACGGCGTGGGCGCACTCGGTAGCCGCAGCTACAGCCAGGACGATGTCACCGTCTTCTCGGAAAGCTACATCTACAACGCCAAGGCCCAACTGGAAAGCGTGGATACGGCGCTCGAAGCCGGCGGCCTCAGCCGCAGCTACCAACACGGCTACAGCTATTACGGCGACGGGCGCCTGCAAACGGTCACCTACCCCAATGGCGCCGCCGCAACCTACGACTACGGCACCGACGGCCGCGGCTACCTGCACGAAATCCGCGACCAGGACGAGAACCCCATCAAAACCTTCAACCAGATCAACGCCCGCGGCCAGGTGGAACAGGAAGTCTACGGCAACGGCCTGGTCACCACCCGCAGCTACGACCCGGAGACCGGCCGCCTCACCGCCATCGACACCGGCGGCGGCAGTATCCAGAACAACGAGTACGACTGGCGCAGCAACGGCACCCTGGAGAGCCGCCTGGTCCGCACGGCCGGAGGGGTCATCGACAAGGAAGAGACCTTCACCTACGACAGCCTTAACCGCCTGCTCGACACCACCGTCACCGCCGGTGGCGCCACCAGGACCCTGAGCAGCCGCTACAACAAACTCGGCAACATCACCAGCAAGACCAGCAGCCACCCGGGCGACACCCAGGTCGTCGGCTACCAGTACGACCAGACAGAGAATGCGGGCCCCAATGCCGTCAGCAACGTCACCATCGACGGCGTTGCCCACACACTGCACTACGACCTGAACGGCGCCATCACCCGCTACGACGCCGCCAGCGGCGACGACAAATGGATCACCTGGAACGCCCGGCAACTGCCCACCGAAATCATCCTCGGCAACAGCAAGACCACCACAACCCCCACCGCCAGGGACCGGTTCCGATACGGCCCCAACGGCCAGCGCTTCTACCGGGAAACCAGCTGGTGGGATACCACCGCGGAGCAACTGCGCACAGAGCGGGCCTTTATCCTAGGCAACTTCGAGGAACAACTGCCCGCCAACGACCCGGACTACCAGCGCATCGAGAAAACCACCCTGGACGCCAACGTGGTCCATATCGCCGCCTACCGCCACGACGGCGGATCGGAAGAATTCCGGGAATACCTGCACCGGGACCACCTGGGCTCCGTCGAAAAGGTCACTGACGAAACCGGCCTGGTCATCCTAAACACCGCCTTCGAACCTTTCGGGGCCAGAAGGGGGGCGGACTGGCAGAGCGAGATAAGCGAGCAGGAACTCCAGGACCTGCTCGCCGCCCAGGGCTTTACCACCAGGAGGGGGTTTACCGGGCATGAGCATCTGGACAGGACTGGCCTGATCCATATGAACGGGCGTGTTTACGACCCGACGTTGGGGCGGTTCCTGAGTCCGGACCCGATAGTGCAGGCGCCTGCTTTCAGTCAGAGCTGGAATCGGTATAGTTACGTTTTCAACAATCCACTGAGCTTGGTAGACCCGAGTGGGTATGCGTCATGTACCTACTCAGATCGTGACGACTGCTGGGGCGTCGACCCCTGCGATGACTCTTATAATACTGCAGCCTGCCCCTACGATCCTTGCGAAAACTCTGATCCTGGTGCTGGCTGCGATGATTCATCCGGTCCCTTGGATGATGATTTATGTTTCGACTTAGGTATATGTGGAGGTGGCGGCTCATCATCCGGCGGCGACCAGAGTGCTGCAGATACGGAGAAGGCGAAGGAGCGGGCGGGGAGTGTATCTGCGGGGAGTGTGCTTGCTGGAGCAGTAATTGCTTTAGAAAGTGGCGGTGGTGGGCTTTCCCTTAGCGGCTTCTTCAGTAATGCAATATCAATCGGCGGACGTTTTATCAGTGTGGTTGGCGGTGTACTTATCCCAGCCGAATTTAATGAGGGGTTTGTTACTGGTGAGCGTGTTTGTCATCCGTCAGAATTAGGTTGCTCTAGCGCTGTTAGACATTTGGGGGTCGGCGCTAGCGCTGGAACATTAGCAAGTGATGATTCTAGACGTGGTATTGTGGTTATTGGTGAGAACCAAAAGAGAGTTACTGCTTTTGCGAGATCTATTGGAGCAGAATATTTTAGAATTCCAGCGAGCTTATTTGACCCCACGCTTAATCCGTCCCCTGCCTTATATGCGGCAACCATTTCTTATAATATAGAATGGATAAATAGAAAAATGAGCTTAGGTTATCAAATCTATGACCTGGGGCCGATAGGTCCAATACCAGTTAGTGATTTCTATATGGCCGAATTAAGTGCTATAAATGCTCGTCAGTATCCATACTATGTGCGTGTTAGAAATAGATAAAAGGTAGGGCGATATGGACTTTCCAGAAGAGTTGGTAACAGTATCAATACAATGCCAGGATTATGAAGAGACTATAAATTTTTATTGTCTCCATTTAAATTTCCATATAATTTACGATAGAATTTTGGTCGATGGAAAAAGAGTAGTTTTACTTGGCTTAAATGATAATTGCGGTTTTAGACTAAGTTTAGAGAAGTCTGAAGGGGGGCAAACGGATAAGGCTTCAGTAAATGACGGGCCAGTTCTGCTCTCAATCAATACCTCTAAGTGCTTTGAAATATATAATTCTCTGAGGGAAGTTGAAGCATTTGTGGTGGGAAAGTTAAAACAACTTCCTCATATGCAATACTTTAAATTGCTTGATCCAAATGGATATAAAATTGGTGTAACCGAAATTTTTTCTGATATGGTGGATTGGAGCTGATCGGTGAGAATGCAGAGCGCCACTGAAGAATGAACCCAATCATTGCATAAATTCCAACTCCAGCGGGACTACGCCGCTGTCTTCATGGCATTCAGATAAAACAATAGGAAACAATAGAGTTTTTAGAGTTTTTAGAGTTTTTAGGGGACTAGAGTTTTTAGGGTAGAGTTTTTAGGGGACGGTAGAGTTTTTAGGGGACAGACCACGGTTTTCATTTTAGACTCAGCCTGTCTGTATACCTGCGGAGGACTCCATGCCGCGCCGTGCTCGTTTGACTTTGCCCAATGTGCCGCTACACATCATCCAGCGTGGCAATAATCGACAGGCGTGTTTTTACGCTGACGAGGACTACCGCTTTTATCTGGACTGGCTAAGCGAGTACGCAGATAAGGCGGGTTGCCGGGTTCATGCGTATGTGCTGATGACCAATCACGTTCACTTGCTGATTTCCTCAGCAGGCCCGGATGGGCCGGGGGCCTTAATGAAGGCGCTGGGGCAACGCTATGTTCAGTACGTGAACCGGAGCTATCGCCGTAGCGGAACATTGTGGGAAGGGCGCTTTCGTTCCTGCCTCACGCAAGAGGAAAGCTATTTTCTGGCTTGCCAGCGCTATATCGAATTGAATCCGGTACGGGCGGGAATAGTGGCGCACCCTGCGGAATATCGCTGGTCGAGCTATCGGGCGAATGCACAAGGCGACGTTGATGCACTGTTGAAGCCGCATTCGCTTTACGAGGCGCTGGGGGTGGATGCGAGCAGCCGTCAGGCGGCCTATCGCGAGCTGTTCCGCTATGAACTTGAGCCGGGTCTGGTAGATGAAATCCGCCGCGCGACGAATGGCAATTATGCGTTGGGTAATGAGAGTTTTGCCGCGCAAGTAACGGCGGCTTTGGGGCGACGCGCGACCCCTGGAAAATCGGGCAGGCCGCGCAGGGTGAGCGAGCCAGGTTCGGGAGCATTGTTCGAAAAGGACGAGTAAAACCGTGGTCTGTCCCCTATTATGCAGTCCCCTATTACGTGCACCGGGACCACCTGGGCTCCGTCGAAAAGGTCACCGATGAGGGCGGCCTAGTCATCCTGGACACCGCCTTCGAACCCTTCGGGGCCAGAAGGGGCGCGGATTGGCGGGGCGAGATAAGCGAAGAGGAACTCCAGGACCTGCTCGCTGCCCAGGGCTTCACCATCAGGAGGGGCTTCACCGGGCACGAGCATCTGGACAGGACTGGCCTGATCCATATGAACGGGCGCATCTACGACCCGACGCTGGGGCGGTTCCTGAGCCCGGACCCGCTTGTGCAGGCGCCTACTTACAGCCAGAGTTGGAATCGGTATAGTTATGTATTCAATAGTCCATTAAGCTTTTCCGACCCGAGTGGCTATCAGGCGGAACCTTGCGGTACCGTAACTGGTAGCTCCTATGACCCGTCGAGCGAGACTCTCACGATATATTGCGACAATGACGAGGCGGTCTACTGGGATTACAGGAATAGAGAAGAGAGAGAAGATGACAGTTCCCATGTTCGGGTTCCCTGGAGGCCAACGGAGCCTTCGCCCGGGCCTGTAGATTTACCATCTGATGGTGGTACGGAGCAGGCGAACGGAGGGCCTGCCTGTGAAACCTTGGGTGGTGGGTGTGTAACGGTTACGGGCACGCAAGAGGACATAAATAATGCACAGCTGGCTTTTGAAAGTTTAGTTGGGCTTTCGAAGCGAGATTTTATTAATCTTTCTAACGAAGGTCGGATAGCACACCTGCAAGCAAGAATCTCATTACTTGAGACCAGAGCAAAAATACGAAAATGGAAAATAAAAATTGAACAAGCTCGCTTCAAAAGATATGGGCTTCAGGAGGTAACTGTTGTAGGTGATTCAAATCTAGACTCTGGGCTGGCAGATCTAACACCCCATTTCCAGGAAATAACAAAAACATTGCCGATTCTTGGGGGTGGCCCGGTATTAGATGCATTTATAAATTTGGGATTGTACCCGGCAGTTGAAAGAAGTGTTGTAAATGATGCGGGTTCTGGGGGGAATTGATAGGTTTCTGAGGCTGGAATCTCATACATCGGAAATTGTTAAAATGATTCGATTCTTACTTGATTTTAGGGTTGTAATTTATCTGCTAATTATAGTATTTCCTTCGGTTGGCAATTCTTATGATGAGAATAGAGGTGATGAGTTTGAAGAAACTTTTTCTGAATATTTAATATCTTCTGGAGAGTATTTTTGTGTTTCTGAGCTGTTTGGTTTGTGCTTTAGTGAGGGGAAGGTGGAATGCGGTGGTGAGTCAGAGGAGTATAAGTCATTTTGCTTAAGCTCAGTTAAGCCATTGTACTCTTCTGGAGAAAATGAATTTGATCCTAATATTGTTTTGAATAAATACTTAAATTGTATTGTGGACAAGCAGTTGAGTTCATTTCCTGAATCTGAGAGGGGCTCTTATAAGGATTGTTTGGGTCCAAGATTTAAAAATAAATAAATTTTACAGATTGCTGATTTCCTGGATTTTGTGGCAAAGGTGAGTTGTGCAAATGCTTTCAATGAAGCAAAGAAGGTTGAAAAGGCGGCGCAAGTCTAACATTCAATCTAAAGCGGAGGCTGAGGGATTTTTTTCAACCCATCGTAGAATGCTTTTTCTATCTTTTTGGACTTGCCTTGTTGCCTTGCTTATGGTGATTGACTATCAGGCTGATGGCGTTATTGAGATGAAAGGGGCAAAAGTATCAGGTTTTGTAGCGTTAGGTATGGTTTTTGTATTTGTCTCATTTGCTCTGACTAGCGTTATATTGACAGTGAAGGATATACGAACGATCAAATCAAAAGGCTGGTAGGTCTCCCCTGCGTTAAACATACCTAATCAGCTGTTTCTGGACGCCCACACAAAGCTCCGCTGGTGATCCCGGCGGGGCTTTGTAGTGCAATAGGGGAGAGACCACGGTTTTCATGTTTGATTCAGCCTGTCTGTATACCTGCGGAGGACTCCATGCCGCGCCGTGCTCGTTTGACTTTTCCCAATGTGCCGCTACACATCATCCAGGATGTGCCCGGCGAATGGCTACGGAGATCTGTTCTTGTTCGCCTGCAAGCAGGCTCCTGATATGGATTGACCTGTCAACTATTGGCACTGCATTTTTCGTTGCTCCTCTCTGTCAGCGGCTTCGGGTCAGGGCACGAAAGGCTGTTCGCGACGGTGGATCACTCT